>Ga0081539_10000715_pt1 | contig 66614 bp, 46 predicted proteins | sample TabmetS4T2R2_FD_71023 | JGI IMG/M metagenome (GOLD analysis project Ga0081539, IMG submission 71023) | Tabebuia heterophylla rhizosphere microbial communities from the University of Puerto Rico - S4T2R2 | ecosystem: Host-associated > Plants > Roots > Rhizosphere ...
GTTGCCCCAATCGCCAAAGCCCCACATGCCCTGCGGCCACCACGGCGCGACCGTGAGCGCAATCCCAATCTCCAGGCAAAGGATAATGTAGAAGATGACGCTGAGCTTTGCCGACATTAAAAACCTCTTTGCCACAAAAGGCACAAAGACTTTCGAAAGAGTCTTGTGATTCTTTGCGTCAGTTTTGTGCTTCTTTGTAGTACCTACTTCCCTTTTAACTGACTCAGCTTGTCAGCCACTTCGCGATACGAAACATCCACTCCGTAAACTTCCGTGTAGAACTCGCGCGCCTGTTTGAAATCGCCGAGCTGTTCATACGCCGACGCGAGCTCATATCGTAACGCTTGATACTCGTCTTCACTATGCCCGGGCGCGGCGAGTCCCTTCTTGAACCAGATCACCGCGGCTTCCGGCATTCCCTTCTGCACGAAACAATGGCCGAGCAGGTTGCAGCATTGCAGATAACGCGACGTGCCGTCCCTGGGCTTTACCAAACCGGCGGACGTCTGAAACTCCTGAATCGCTTCGTCGATCAGGTCCATCTCTTTGTACGCCGTACCCATGTTGTAATGCGTCTCGAAATCTTCGGTGACGGCGTCGCCTTCTTCGGCCGCGCGAAACTCTTCGAACAGTTCCGCGAGTCCGGCATCGATGCCGGCGGCCGCGGGCGCCGCGGGCGGTGCCGATTGATTGCCGTCCGTGTTCGCGGATTCTGCCACGAGCGGTTCGCCCGCCAGCGCGGCGTACGCGGTTTCATCGTCGAACGCAATCGCCTCTTCGACTCGCGCCACCGGAACTTCTTCAACCTCACCAAACTCAAACACTGCCGGCGCTTCCACGACCGGCTGGCCACTCGCCGCCGCGGCCAGTTTGTCGCGCCGCGCCTGAATATCAGGATGTGGCCCAAACTGCCGTTCGAGCATTTCGAGCGTGTCGACCGCGATGTCCGAATAACCCTGCGCGATGTAGAAGTCGACGCTTTCCAGCTCCTGCCGCATCATGCTCTCGTGGCGGTCGCCGTCCGCGGCGCCAACCGCGACTGCCGGCGGCGAAACGTCAGTCGTGACTTCCGTTTCATCGTCGTTCAGATCGGCAAACGAGGCGGTCGGATCCGAGAACATCGCGCCGCCACTCGTTTCAAAAGTGTCTGCCGCATTCGTCTCAAACTCGTCTGAGAGCTGCACCGGCTGTTCGAGCTCATCCTGCTCCTGAACGACGGCGAATGTTTCAAACTCCGGCACGTCGCTCGACGATTCTTCCGGCCGCGCGAAATCTTCCGGCGACTCATCCTGCAAACCGCCCAACAGGTTCAGCCGATCCAGATAACGCTGCTCGTCAGGCGCGAGCCGCACGAGCTGGGTCAACGCATAACGTTCCTCGTCGACAAGCTCGGATGCTTCGGCCGACTCGGCGAGCCGTTCGAGCGACGCGCGCAACGCGTCCATGTCGCGTTGCCACCAGTTAATGCGTACGAGCATCCGCAACGCTGCGACGTGATCCGGATTGCGATCGAGCACCTGGTTGACGATCTCGAGCAATTCCTTTTCTTCACGGCCCGCCAGCATGCGCTCGATGATGGTCGAGAGGATGCGAATTACTTCGTCAACTTCACCCGACTTCAGATACAGTCGCGTGACCGGCAGGAACTGCGTGTAGTTCGAAGCGTCCTGGGCCATCAGCAACGACGTGGCCTTTTCCGCGCCGCGCGCATCTTCGGCTTCGAGATACGCGCGCGCCAGCATCGAGACGAGTTCCGGATCGTCCTCCTTGCCTTCAACCGCGCGTTCGAGCACTTCCGCCGCTTCGTCGGCAGTGCCGCGCGCGACGTGCGTGTCGAGCAGTCCGCGCAGTGCTTCGCGATCGTCGCGCACGAGTTGCAGCGCTTTCGCGTAAGCGTCGAGAGCTTTGTCGTACGCGCTGGTCTGATGCAGGCGTTTCGCTGCCTGGACGTACGCGTCGGCCGCCTCGTTACGCATGCTTTCTTTGACGTAACCGTCAGCCAGCTTGAGACGAATTTCGGTGTTGTTTGGATCGAGGTCGGCTACTTTGTGGAGGACTTCGAGCGTCTTCTTGTTGTCGCCGGAGCGCGTGTAAGCATCAGCCACGACGAGATACTGCGCGCGCGCGTCGTGCACCAGTCCCTGGTTCGTGTAGAGTTCGGCGAGCTTGTAAGCGATGAGCGGATCGTGCGCGCGCAGGCGCTCGATCTTTTTGTACATCGCGATCGCTTTGAGATTGAATTCCTGAGCGCTGTAGTGTTCGGCGATGCGTTCGAAGCAGGAAACGGCTTCTTCTTTTTTGCCGGAGCGGACGTAAAGATCGCCGAGCATGTTCAGGGTCGTCAGATCGTCGGGGTCGTTATCGACGATCTGCCGATACTCCTTGATGGCGGCGTTGATTTTCCCCTGAGAAAGAAATTTCTCAGCGGCTTTTAGAACCTTCGCTTTGTCGAAAGCCATTAGGAATCTTTAGGTATCATTAATAGGACGTCGGCGGCGGCTTTTGGTAGCAGCGGGCAGCGGGACAATGCCATTCAGCAGCGCTTGTCTAAAACTCCACAGTTGCAACTCCGGCAAACAGCCGCGAGATACGCTAACATGCGAAAATAAAGGGTGTCAACGCAGCTATTTAGTGAACATTTAGGCCAGCGAATCGCACTCGCCGGACTGCTGATCTACGTGGTGTTCGCGCCTCATTCGGTCGCCGCGAGCGCGATTGGCGTGGCGATCGCCGGCATCGGTTGGATCGTTAGATCGGTCGCCACACGAAGTCTGGGATTGGGCCGATCCAGGTTCGACCTGGTGATCGTGTTGTCACTTGTCTGGACGGCGCTGTCGTCTTTCCTCTCGGCAGAACCGGCAATTAGTATCGCGAAACTCCAGGCTTCGTGGTCTGTGTTTCTGTTCTACCTGACGCGCGCGGTGCTCACGCGGCGGTCGGCGTTGGTGCTGGTCGTGGTGTTGATACTGTCGGGTTGTGCGGGCAGTGTTTACAGTGCTTACGACTTACTGCGCGGGCGCGGCGTCGTGATCGAGTCGATCGGGCCTGGGAGTCCTTTTGCGCAACTCCCCGTTCAGAAAGGCGATACGATTTGGCGCGTCGGAAAGCAGCGCGTCTATTCGGTGGCGGAGGTTGACGAGGCCTTGCGAGCGGCGCCGGTTCATACGCCGTTGACGGTCAGCCTTATCTCGCAAGGCGAACACGTCGAGCGTCCGGGACTGGTGTTGACGGCGGCACAGCAACAATCGGTTTCACCGTCCGGTTTGACTGGCAGTTTACGCAATCATCGTTTCCGCGCTTCGGGCTGGACGCGTCACTACGAAACGTTCGCCGAGCTACTCCAGATCATCGCGCAACTCGCGCTCGGATTTGCACTCGCGCACCTGCGGAATCACGGTCCGAACAAATACTTTCGCATCGCGCTGGCGGCGGTGTTGGTTTTGACTGCGGGACTCGTCTTCACGGCCATGCGCACGGTGATCGTCGCGTTTGTCGCCGGCGCGTGCGTGATCGCGTGGCGCTCGCTGCGCGGCGGGTACAAGGTCGTGTTCACCCTTGCGTTGTTCTTTGTGCTGGCATTCGGCGCGGTTGTCGTTTGGCAGACGCGCGCCCGCGACGCGCTCCTGCTTGACGATCCGAGTTCTGCGTTGCGGCTGCAAGTCGCGCGAGTTGGGTGGTCGCGCATCTGGCTGCATCCGATCTTCGGTCACGGCATGGATGCGATGCAGCGACACTGGAACGAGTGGGGCTTTCCCGGCACTGACATGCTTCACCTGCATTCCACGCCGTTGCAACTCGCCTTCGACCGCGGGTTGCCGATGCTGCTGCTTTGGATCTGGATGATGGTGCTGTTCTGGAGGGAGATTTCAAAAACCGAACGGATAGCGGCGGATCGGAGCGACACGCACGTTTACGGAATTCTGCTCGGTGGTCTGGGTGGGTTGACGGGACTGCTGGCGAGCTCGCTGGTCAACTACAACTACGGTGATGGTGAAGTCGCGATGCTGTTCTGGTGGTTAATGGGGGTCTGCGTATTTTGTGGTGCTCTGGTAAGATCCGAGCCATGACCCAACCACAAGCAAACGAAGCCGCCGATTACTATTTCCGCTACATCGATCTCGCTCCCGCGGATGACATCGTTTCGTTTCTCGACGATCAGTTCGAACAGACGATGCCGTTTCTCCAAGGCATTTCCGAAGAGCGTTCGACGCATCGTTACGCGCCGGACAAGTGGTCGATTCGCGAGCTCTTGAATCACGTCAACGACGGCGAGCGGATCTTTCTCGGGCGTGCGTTGTGGTTTGCGCGCGGGTTCACGGATCCGCTGCCGAGCTTCGATCAGGAAATCGCCGTGGCCGGCGCGAATGCGGACCGGACCTCGTGGGCGGATCTGGTCGAGGAGTTCCGGACGGTTCGTTTGGGAACGCTCTCGTTCTTCCGGAACCTCCAGCCCGAAGCCTGGTCGCGCAGCGGGATCGCCAGCGACAACCGGATGACCGTCAACGCCATTGCCTACATCATCGGCGGCCACGTCACCCACCACGTAAACGTCCTGAAAGAGCGGTATTTGTAAACTCAAAGAGCAGCCTTGTAGGCTCGAACGCCGAAGGCGTTGGCCAGTTCCAGCCCAGGGTTGTGCCAACCCTGGTAACCCACACCAATAACGGTTCGCAACGCTGAAAGCGTTGGCCGGCGGCGTTGAGATAATTATTGTTTTCTGCGCCCCTTCGGGTGTACTCTGGAGCCCTGCGGAAGCACTCACGCAGCATCTTTTCCGCAGGCCCCAACGTCCAGGACAACCCCGACTCCAGGAGAGCGCAATGAAACGGTGCCCGCAGTGTGAGTTTATTTACGAAGACGACCAGAGTCTGTGTGATATGGACGGCGCCCTGCTGGTTTTCGACGCGCGAAGTCTGCCCAATCTGCATGCGCTCGCACCGGTCGAAGTGCCGCTCGCGCCGAAGGCCCACTGGCGCCACCGGACGTTTCCCGCGATGGCGGCGTTGATTCTGGCGTCGGTCCTTTCGCTCGTCTACTTTGTCTCGACGCAGCGCACGGCGCCCGCGCCGGCTCCGCTGCCGATCAGCGGCGCTGCTTCCATTGCACCACCGATTTCCAACCCCGTTGTGCCGGCGGCTGATACGAGTCAAACGACACCACCGCCTGCCGCAGAGCCGGCAGTGAACGGCGCTGCCGTCACAGCGAAGGAAGAAGCGAAACCGGAACCCAAGCCGCGGCCCGCGAAAAGCATCACGACACCACCGCCGGCAGCAAAGAAAGCCGACGCCAGAACGTCAACCACTCAAACCAAGCCCGCCGAAGAACCGAAGAAAGAAGAGTCGAAGGTTGGCTCAATCCTCAAGAAGACCGGACGCCTGCTGAAGAAACCGTTCAAGCTCTAAGCGTGCCGCCCCCAAGCGTCGGCACTCTACAAGCGTCGCCGCTCTAAGCGTCGCCGGCTTTGTTAACCTGATCGCGGCCATGAAACGTTGCCCCCAATGCCTCTTCATCTATCCCGACGCTGACGCGCGTTGCGACTTCGACAACACGCCGCTCGTCGTCGTTGACGACGCGGAACTCGAGGCAGCCACCGGTCAGCCGGCGACAAAGGCGAAACAGAAGCGCGCGCCGAAGAAACCTGCGTCGAAAAAACGCCAGCGCAAAGCGACCGCGATAACTGTTGTCGTCGGTCTGCTGCTCAGCATCGCGGCCTTTCTCGTCTACTACCGCCTTACTCACCGCACCCAACACACCGCACAGCTACAAGCGATACCGATCACCACCGCACCACCGCTGGCGACTCCAATCCCTTCTCCTGCACTCCCAACTGCGTCCCCGGCGCCAACCACAACACCCATCCCCACAAAACCCACCACCGAACGCATCGCGGCCGCGCACACCAGCACCACCGCTGCACCCATCTCAACCAGCGGCAAGAACCCGGGTGGCAAACCCACCATTCTCCTGACCAGCGGCGGCAAAATCGACGCCGACGAAGTCTGGCGCACGCGAGATGGCGTCTGGTACCGTCGTGATGGTATTGTCACGCTGCTCAAACGGGGTCGAGTCAAGGCAATCGTCCAGTAGTTCATTTCACAACCGTTAATCAGCTGCACGTTTTCAAGGAGAAACTCTATGCGAACGTCTGCCTCCCTGCTCGCACTGGTCCTGCTGCTCGGCGCCGGCTTGTCGTGCAAACTCTCCGAAAGATTGATGGGCGACAAAAACGCCGGCACCGTCAGCGCCCTCTGGCCCGACGTGCCACCATTCGCCGGCGCCAGCAAAACCGACCTGCAAATCCCCCTCGGCGCGCGGCTCCTGATCCGCACGATCTCTCAAGGCAAGCTGAACTTCATCTCCTTCCGCACTGACAAGACCGCGCAGGAAGTCAAAGACTTCTATTCCGAAGCGCGCATGAAAGCCTCCGGTTGGACCGCCGACAAGAAGGGCTGCACCGGCGACACCGAAGACAGCAAAAACCACGGCGCGGTTTGTCTCTACGAAAAGAAAGAAGGCGGCAAGGACGAAGGGCTCGCAATCATCGTTGCGCAGGATGAGAAGTTGCCGGATACTAACATCTTCTACGCCCGTATCGACCTAACTGACAAAAAATAGATCTCATCGCTGAGGTCCCAACTTCACAGGGGGGTTGCGAAATGAAAACCACCGTTCGAATACTCCTTTCTCTTAGCGCCGTCGTCTTGTTGGCGCTCACGCTGATTCCGACAACACCCGCAACCAAAGCACGACCGTTCGCACCGCTCGATCTCTCAGGCGAACTTCACGGCGCGCCGTTTCGCATCCGGGTGCCCGAAAACTGGAACGGCACGTTGCTCGTGTTCGCGCACGGCTATCGCGACAAAGCCGATCATCCGGGTGAAGTCGATAACCGAAACGCCGACGTCGCACCGAGTGCCGCGCTCGAAGCGCCGCTACTGGCGCAAGGCTACGCGCTCGCCGGTACCGCGTTCAAAGATAACGGCTGGGACATCGGCGACAGTATGCAGGACACGAAGAACCTCGCCGTTTACTTCCGCGACAACATCGCGAAACCCGACCGCACGATTCTCTGGGCCGCTTCGGTGGGCACCGTCGGCGCGCTCAAGAACATGGAACAGTTTGGCGGCATCTTCGACGGCTCGTTCTGTTTGTGCGCCGTGGGCGAAGGAGCCACGCGCGTCTGGGACAGCGGCGTGCCGCTGTATCTTGCTTACGACGTGATCTTCGGTGTGCCCGCGTCGTGGGGCACGGTTGGCGAAGTCAGAAACGATCTCGACTTCGAGACGGAAGTGGTGGCGAAACTCGGACCGGAGTTGAGCAACCCCGCGAATTTTCCGGCGTTTGAATTCATTCGACTCGTGTCGGGGACGCCGGGCCGTGGCATCACGCCGCCCCCACCGCCCGCGTTCTATCCGGGTTGGGTGTTGACGGACATGTTCTTCCTGACGGAAGCACGCGCTGAATTGCAGCGGCGCGCCGGCGGTCCTTACGTGCAGAACCTCGACCAGCAGTACAGTTTGACGCCCGCCGAGAAAGCGTATCTCGCGGCGCTTGGTCTGCCGCCCGCAGTCGTGAATGGCTGGCTGGCGCAGATGAACGCGCGGCGCAACATCGCGGCGGATCGGAGTGCGCGCAACTACGTGCGCCACAACACCGATTACAGCGGCAAGATTCGCAAGCCGGTGTTGACGATGCACACGATCGTCGATCCGCTGGTAGTGGTGCCGAACGAAGCGGCGTACGCCCAACTCGTCGCGGCTGCCGGCAAACAGGATTTGCTTTTTCAGACGTACACGAACGGCGTGGGTCACTGCAACCTGACCGGACAGCAGATCCTGACCGGTGTGGGTGCGATCGACCTGTGGGTGCGCACCGGGGTGCGGCCAACAGCGGCTTCGTTCCCGGCGGCGCTCGGCTTCAATCCGACGTTCGTTCCGCCAGCGCCGTTGCAACCTTAGGATTTCGCCTTTTTCACAATCGACCTTAAACTAACGGCAAGGGCCCCCGCTCTATCTGAAGGACTTTTGCCTTGAGCTCTGTTCTGTTAACGCAAGCGGTAACCTCCGGCGATGCGGGCGCTGTGAAAGCTCTGCTCGCTAACGGAGCCAACGTCAACGAACGCACCAGCGGCGGGCAAACCCCGCTGATCCTCGCCACCATCTTCGGTCACACGCATCTGCTTTCGCTGCTGCTCGACGCGGGCGCCGATCCCGAGTTGCGCGACAATCTCGGTCTCAACGCGATCGACTGGGCGCAGCGGCGCGGCGCCAACGAAGCCATCGCGCTCTTTCGCGGCAAGAAACCTCCGGCTCGGCCGGCAACTCAAACGGAAGTGGCCGAACGTCAGCAACCCGCTGCTACACCGGTAGCGCAACAAACCGAAACGGCCAAACCTGTTTCTGAGGGTGAAAAGAGCCAGCGCTGGCTGACAGGCATCAAGCAACGCATTGCAGAACAGGCGCCACCTGAACCGCAAGCGCCAGCCGAACGGCAAGCGCCAGCCGAACCGCAGGCGCCACTTCAAGCGCAGGCGGCGCCAGCGCCAGAACCAGAACCGGAGATTCAACGGATTGAACCTGCACCGATTGAATCCGTGCCGATTGAATCGGCGCCTCCAGAACCGCCGGCAAGAAATCCCCCTCCTAAGTCTGTGCGCAAGCGCTGTCCAAAGTGCGGCGCGATCTACAACAGCGATCTCCTCGCCTACTGCGCGCACCACTTCGTTGCACTCGTTGACGCCGACGACGCGCCAATCATCTCCGAGCCCCCGCGGCAGTCGAACGGCATGTTCTGGATGCTCGTCACGATCACGTTGACCGGCTCACTCGTCGTCGGCTCGCTGATCACGCTGTTCCTGTTCGGCTCCAACAAGGCCGCGCAGCAAGCCGCGCACTCACCACCCACACCGGTCTCAGTGCAAAAAGGAAATCCGGCCGTCGGCCCCGACCTGGAAGGCAAAGCGGTTTCACTGCCGGTCGCTCAGTGTCCACTCAACGGTCAGGAACCGATTCCCGGCACCGTCCTCGTGCATGTCGTGATTAATAAAGATGGCCAGGTAACGTCGGCGCGCGCGTCGGGCGGCGACTGGCTCCTGCGCGGAGCGGCGAGCGAGGCCGCGATGAGATCGACCTTCTCGCCGGAGAAGTTGCGCGGGCGGGAAACTGAGGGAACGATTACCTACACCTTCGAACCGTAGACAAAGATCTCGCTACGTTCTTCCGCGTCTTCGTCGCGCTTATTCCGTCGACTCGCTGCCTTTCAAATACTTGTCGAGGAAATCGAGGATCGCTTTGTAGGCGCGGATCTCGTTCGCTTTCTTGGTGAAGCCGTGACCTTCGTTGTCAAACGTAACGTACTCCACCACGCCGTGCCGCTTCCTGATGTTTTCGACGATCTCGTCTGACTCCGGTTTGATCACGCGCGGATCGTTGGCGCCCTGCAATACGATCAGCGGCCGCACGATCTGGTCAGCGTGAAACAGCGGCGACACCGCCTTGAGGTTCTCCAGATCCGTGTTCGGATCGCCAATCTCTTTGTAGAGCGACTTGCGGAACGACTCCCAGTACGGCGGAATCGATTGCAGCGTGCGCACCCAATTCGAAACGCCAAACAGGTCCACGCCGACCGCAAACTCTTCCGGCTTGAACGCAAGCGCCGCGAGCACCATGTAACCACCGTACGAGCCACCAGCGATGCCGATCTTCTTCTCATCCACGTAGCCGAGCGACGCGAGATACTTCTTTGCTGCGACGCAGTCCCACAACGGTTCGCGCCCGTGCTTGCCGTCGTCAGCCGCGAAGAACGTCTTGCCGTAACCACTCGAGCCGCGATTATTCACTCCCAGAATCACGTAACCGTGGTTCACCAGATACTGCGTCAACGGACTGTAACCGACGCGCGTCTGGCCGCCTGGTCCACCGTGAATCAGCAGCAGCGCCGGCGCTTTGCTCTGCGCGCTCGCCTGTTTCGGCTTGTAAAGGATCGACGGAATCTCGACGCCGTCGAAAGACTTGTAGCGAATCACCTGCGACTCGACGAGATCGTCCGGATTGATCTCAGGATTCAAACTGTTGGTGAGCCGCGTCGCTTTTTTGGTGGCGAAGTTGTAGACGTACAGGTTGCTCGGGCTGCGATCGCCGTTGAGATAAAACGCCATCAGCTTTTCACTCGGCGAGATATTCACGCCGGTGATGTCCGCGTTCGGCAGTTGCGGCAGCGAAATCGGCTTTCCCGTCGCCTGGTCGTAAATCTTGATCTTGGTCCGCGCGTCTTCGTTAACCGCCGTGACGCGATACTTTCCGTTGTGCGAGAAGTAGGTGTAAGAAAAATCCCACGGCGCCTTCTCGACGACCTCAGTCTTGCCCGTAGCCAGATCGTAACGCGCAACGTAGCGAAACTCGCTGCCCGCATCGGTGAGGTAATAAAGATATTTCGAGTCGACGTCGAACGTCTGCGAGTTGTTCGCCACGTCGCCCGTATGCGTGGTGACGTTCTTCAGCTCCTTCGTCGCGATGTTGTAGACGTAAACGTCGGAGTCGGCCTGCGAGCCGCCGCTCTTGTCAAACGCGATGAACTTCTTGTCGTTGGAGATGTCGCCGACGTCGAGACCGGTCTCGTCTTTGTAGATCAGCACAGGCTTGAACGTATCGATCGGCATCTCGTAAAGATCGAAAAAGCGCGGGTCACGTTCGTTGGTGGTGAAGAAGAACGACTTGCGATCGTGGCTCCAGCCGATGAAGTTTGCTTTCACTTTGTCGCCGGGCGTCAGATCGCGTTCGCTGCCGTTGAGCTCGCGGAGATAAAGGTGGCTGTTTTCGTTGCCGCCGCGATCGTACGTGTAGAGAAGGCGCGCGTCGTTCGGAAAATACGAAACGGCAAACGTGCTCTCTTTCGTAGCGTTCGTCAGTTGTGCAGGTTCGCCACCGGTGACCGCGACCGAGTAGACGTTGAAGATGCCTGACTTGTTACTGTGAAACAGGATCGATTTCTCATCCGCGGAGAACGAGCTGCCGCCGATGCGAACCGTGTTCATGAACTGTTCGATGGTGTATTGCTTCACCTGCTGCGCGAGCGCGACCTGCGAGCAGCACACGACCAGAACAAAAATAGCGACCGGGGATAGTGATTTGAGTTGCTTCATGGTGATAAAGTAACGCCCGCCGAAAAATAAGCCAAGATCCAGAACTCAGATGTCCGCCGAACCTCAAGAACAACAGCTTTTCCTCAAGTGTCTTCTGGAAGCCAACGTCGATGGCATCCTCGCCTTCGATCGCGATTACCGCTACACGACCTGGAACCGCGCGATGGAACGCATTTCCGGAGTGAAGCGCGAAGACGTGCTCGGCCAGTGCGCGTTCGAACTTTTTCCCTGTCTGCGCGAAACCGGCGAGGACGAATACTACTTCGAAGCCATCAGCGGCCGCAGCGTCGTCGCGGAAAACCGTCCGTACACGATCCCGCAATCCGGCAAGCGCGGCTACTTCGACGGCTACTACTCGCCGCGTCACGACGAAAACGGCGAGGTGATCGGCGGCGTCGCCATTGTCCGCGACGTAACCGATCGCAAGCTCGCGGAAGCAACCGCGCTCGACGATCACAAGCGACTCGCCTTTCACGTCGAAAACACGCCGCTCGCAGTGATCGAGTGGAACAGCGAGTTCAAAGTGTTGCGCTGGTCACCCGCGGCGCAACGGCTCTTCGGTTGGAAAGCGGAAGAAGTCCTCGGCAAACATTTCGGCGATTGGCAATTCGTTGTTCCCGAAGATCTCGACGCCGTCAGCCAGGTCGGCCAGCGGCAGAACGAAAGACAGGAACGTCACGGCATCTCGCGCAACCGCAACTACACCAAACTCGGCACCATCCTTCATTGCGAGTGGTACAACTCGGCGCTTTACGACGAGACCGGCAAGTTGGTCTCCGTGCTTTCGCTCGTGCTCGACGTGACTGTCGCGAAGCGCATCGAAGAGGCGCTGCGAAAGTCGGAAGCACAGTATCGCTTGCTGTTCGAATCGAACCCGCAGCCGATGTGGGTTTACGACGTCGAGACACTGCGCTTCCTCGCGGTCAACGACGCCGCGATTCGTCATTACGGTTATTCGCGCGCTGAGTTTCTCAACCTGACGATCAAAGACATCCGCCCACCCGAAGACGTGCAGCTACTCACGGATTACCTCGAGTCAAACAGCGCCGAGCTCGACCACGCCGGTGAATGGCGGCATCGCAAGAAAGACGGCACGGTCATGAACGTCCAGATCACCGCCAGCCGTCTGAGCTTCGCCGGACGGACCGCGGAGTTAGTGCTGGCGCAGGACATCACCGAACGCAAACAAGCAGAGACCGCGCTGCGCATGAGCGAAGATCGTTACCGCGATCTCGTCGACAACAGTCACGAACTAATCTGCACTCACGATCTCGCAGGCAAGGTGCTGTCGGTGAATCCGTGGGCGGCGCGCGTGCTCGGGTTTCCGCGCGAGAAAATAATCGGCACCAACATTCGTGACGGTCTGCTGCCGGAGTACCGCGCACAGTTCGACGATTACCTGCGCACCGTGAAAACCGAAGGCTCTGCGCGCGGCGTGATGAAAGTGCGCACCTCCTCCGGTGAAACCAGGCTGTGGGAGTACTACAACACGCTCCGCACCGAAGGCGTCGAGACGCCGATCGTTCGCGGCATGGCCCACGACGTCACCGAGCGGCGCCAGGCGTTGAAGCGCGAAAAGGAAGCACGGCTCGAAGCCGAAGCTGCCAACCGTCTGAAAGATGAATTTCTCTCGACGCTCTCGCACGAGCTGCGGACGCCGTTGACGGCCATCGTCGGCTGGTCGGAACTGCTGCTGCACGATGAAGTGGCGCCGGAGAAACGCCGCGAAGCAATCGAAACCATCGCGCGCAACGCCAACTCGCAGGGACAACTGATCAACGACCTGCTGGAAGTCTCGCGCATCATCACCGGCAAGTTGCGGCTCGAGTTCGCTGCCTGCGAAATCGAGCCGGTGATTCAGGCCGCCGTCGAAGGCATCCGGCCAACGGCGGAAGCGAAAGGCGTCAAGTTACAGATCCTGCTGGAGCCGAACGTCGGTCCCATCTTTGGCGACCGCGAACGTTTGCAACAGATCGTCTGGAACCTCCTGTCGAATGCGGTGAAGTTCACTCGTCACGGCGGGCTGGTGCAAATCAAGCTGCAAAGAAGCGACGAGCAGGTGGAAGTCGTCGTGAGCGACACCGGCGTCGGCATCAACTCCGAGTTTCTGCCGCACGTCTTCGAGCGTTTTCGCCAGGCGGATGGGTCGACCACCCGACACTACGGCGGACTCGGTCTCGGTCTCGCGATCGTGCGTCACCTGGTGGAGCTGCACGGCGGGACGGTGTGGGCCGAGAGCGCCGGCGAAAACCAGGGCGCGACGTTCATGGTTCGCTTCCCTTCGATGGTCGACAGCGCTCACCACTTTGAAGTGACGGAGCTGGTGAAAAAGCCGGTGGCCGTGCGCGACTCCCGCGACCGCAGCCGCAGGCTGAAAGGCTTGCGCGTTCTCGTGGTCGACGATGAGATCGACGCGCGCGCGTTGCTGACGACGATGTTGGAAGGTTCGGGCGCGAAGGTGCTCGCGGTGTCGTCAACTTCCGAAGCACTCGACTCGATGCAGAGTTGGAAACCAGACGTGCTCATCGCCGACATCGGCATGCCGGTGGAAGATGGTTACAGCTTGATCAGGAAAGTGCGGGCGCTGCCGCACGAGCACGGCGGGAAAACGCCGGCGCTGGCTTTAACGGCTTACGCGAGAACCGAAGATCGAAGCCGCGCGCTTTCCGAAGGCTACCAGGTGCATCTCGCCAAACCCGTCGATCGCATCCAGCTTGCGACCGTCGTCGATAATTTGTGCGAGCGATGAGCCACAACGAAGCACAAGAGGCATAAAACAGTTGACGGATGAGGGCAGCTCTGTTTCGTGCTATCTCTTTTGTGCTTCTTGTGCCTCTTTGTGGCTAATCGCAGCTACCCAACGTCTCCGTCAAACGTCGCCAGTGATGTCCGTTGCGCGCCAGCATTCGATCGGCCGCGTCAGGCCCGTCAGTGCCGGCGGCGTACTCGGTTAACTCCGGAGTTCGCTGGCCGGCCCACACTTCCTCGATCGGCGTTATCAAGCGCCACTGATGTTCAACCTCGTCGCCGCGCGTGAAGAGCGTCGCATCACCGTGCATCATGTCGAGCAATAACGTCTCGTAAGCGGCCGGCGGCGCAACGCCAAATCCCTTTGCGTAACAGAAGTCCATGTCGACGGTGGTGGTCTTCATGTCGAAGCCCGGCCGTTTGGCGCCGAACGTCACCGAGATGCCCTCGTTCGGCTGAATCCGCAACACGATGCTGTTCGGCTCGATCTCCTCGTCGGGTTTGCGCGCGAAGAGTGCTTGCGGCGTGCGCTTCAAGTGCACGGCGATCTCCGTGAGATTGCGTCTCAGGCCTTTGCCGGTGCGGACGTAAAACGGCACGCCCGACCAACGCCAGTTTGAGACGCGAAACTCGATCGCCACGTACGTTTCCGTTTGCGAGTCTTTGCGGACGCCTTCTTCCTCACGGTAACCCTTCACTCGCTCACCGTTGATCTCGCCCGGCCCGTACTGCGCGCGCACCGTTCGTTCCGCCACTTCGTCAGGCTGCAAACGGCGAATCGATCGCAACACCTGCACCTTCTCTTCCCGAACCGAGTCGGCATCGAAGGCGACGGGCGGCTCCATCGCGGTGAGCGTGAGCAGTTGCAGCAAGTGGTTCGCGACCATGTCGCGCAGCGCGCCCGATTCTTCGTAGTAACCGGCGCGCGTGCCGACGCCGGCCGTTTCCGCCGCGGTGATCTCGACGTAATCGACGTAGTTGCGGTTCCAGATCGGCTCAAACATCGAATTGCCGAAACGGAAGACGAGTATGTTTTGCACCGTGTCTTTGCCGAGATAATGGTCGATGCGATAGACCTGGTTCTCAACAAACACTTCGGCAATCTTCGCGTTCAGCGCGCGGGCGGAATCGAGATCGGTACCGAAGGGTTTTTCGACCACGATACGGCTCCAGTGTTGCGCGTCCTGCTTGTTCAAGCCTGCTTTGCCGAGCCCGTCGACGACCTCGTCTGCGAGCGAAGGAGGGATGGCGAGGTAGAACAAGTGATTACTGCTGGCGCCGTCCGTCATTAACTTTTCGAGCAAGCTGGCGATGTTCGCATAAGTGCTCTCTTCGGTGAGCTCGCCGGGCGCGTAATGAATGCGCTCCGCGAATTTGCGCCACTCACCGCCGTCGTCCTTGAACTTGCCGGCCGTTTCCAAAGCTTCACGCATCGACGTGCGAAACTCATCGTCAGTCATCGGCGTCCGGCCGATGCCGAGAATCTGCACCCTGTCGAGGCAGCCTTCGCCTTTCAGGTTCCACAAGGCCGGCATCAACTTGCGCCGCATCAGATCGCCGGTGGCGCCGAAGATCACCAGCACACACGGCTCCGCCTTCGGCAGCGTGGGTGTTTCCATCGGGGTGGGAGTGGGTTCTACGAGTATCGTCGACATGTCGTTGCCTCGAGCTTCTATTTTTCCTTGCGTTCGACGTGACCGCCGAATTGAAACCTCATCGCCGAAAGAATCTTGTTGGCGAAGTCGGCTTCGCCGCGCGAAGAGAAACGTTGGAACAGCGCTGCGCTGAGCACCGGCACCGGCACGCCTTCGTCGACCGCGGCGTTGATCGTCCAACGTCCTTCGCCGGAATCGGCAACGCGGCCGGAATAACCTTCGAGCTGCGGGTGTTCAGCAAACGCTGTCGCCGTCAAATCCAGCAGCCAGGAAGCGACCACGCTGCCGCGACGCCAGACTTCGGTGATGTCCGCGAGATTGAAGTCGTAAACGTAGTGTTCGGGATTGCGCAGCGGCGTGGTCTCGGCATCGGCGGCGCGTTTCGACTTTCCCTCGTTCGCGTGCTGCAGCACGTTGAGACCTTCCGCATACGCCGCCATCAAGCCATACTCGATACCGTTGTGGACCATCTTCACGAAGTGGCCCGCGCCGGCCGCGCCACAGTGCAAGTAACCTTCTGCCGCGGTGCTGGAAGCGTCGGCGCGTCCGGGTGTCGGCGAAACGGTGCCGCTTCCGGGCGCGAGCGCTTTGAAGATCGGATCGAGATGAGCGACGACGTCTTTCTCGCCGCCGATCATCTGGCAGTAACCGCGTTCGAGTCCCCAGACGCCGCCGCTCGTGCCGACGTCAACGTAATGAATACCTTTGTCTTTTAGTTCGCGCGCGCGGCGAATGTCGTCGATGTAGTATGAATTGCCGCCGTCGATGATCACGTCGCCCTCAGTCACAAGACCCGCGAGTTGATTGAGCGTCGAGTCGACGAGCGCGGCGGGAATCATCAGCCAGATCGCTCGGGGCTTTTGCAACTTCGCCAGAAAATCCGGCAGCGACTCAGCGCCCGTCGCGCCTTCCTTTACCAAACTCTGCACCGCTTCGTTATTGCGATCGTAAACGACGCATTCGTGCCGCGCGCGCAACAGTCGTCGCACCATGTTGGCGCCCATCCGCCCCAGTCCAATCATTCCTATTTGCATTAGCAGCTCCGATCCGCGTTAATCTGTGGCCGATCTTACTCCAACGTCGAGGAGCCCTCCACATGAGACACCTGACCCTGCTTTTGTTCCTGATTTTTGCGGTGGTGCCGGTGATGGCCCAGCGAACACCGGCGTTACCCGCGGGCCGTGTTGTCGATCTTTCATATCCGTTCGACCAGAACACCGTCTACTGGCCCACCGCCGAATCGTTCAAACTCGACACCGACTTCGAAGGCGTGACTGACAAGGGCTATTTCTATTCGGCTTACCGTTATTCTGCGGCCGAACACGGCGGCACACACCTCGACGCGCCCGTGCACTTCGCGAAGGGACACAACACCGTCGATCAAATTCCGTTGGAACAACTGATGGGCAACGGCATCGTGATTGACGTCAGCGACAAGGCCGCCGCGAATCGCGACTACCTCGTCAACGTGGCGGATTTTGAAAAGTGGGAACGCCGGAACGGCAAGATCGCTCCCGGCACGATCGTGTTTCTGCGTACCGGCTTCGGTAAATATTATCCGGACCGGAAGCTATATCTCGGCACGGACGAACGCGGCGCCGCGGCGGTCGCGAAGCTGCATTTTCCCGGACTCGATCCGGCAGCGGCGCGTTGGCTAACGCAGAACCGTTCGATTAAAGCGATCGGCCTGGACACGGCGAGCATCGATTACGGGCAGTCGACACTGTTCGAGAGTCATCGCATCCTGTTTGAGAAAAATGTTCCGGCGCTGGAGAACGTCGCGAGTCTCGACCAGTTGCCGGTGAAAGGTTTTTCCGTGATTGCGTTGCCGATGAAGATCAAAGGCGGCAGCGGCGGGCCGGTCAGAATCGTGGCGTTCCGGTGACACAGATGGACATACAAATCTTTCGCGATCCGGCGGAGGTAGCACGAGCGGCGGCGGAGCATTTCGTCAGCGAAAGCCGCAAGGCCGTGGCGGAAAGCGATGGGTTTAGCGTCGCGTTGTCGGGAGGCTCAACTCCGAAGTTGCTTTACGAGTTGCTCGCCGATCCGCGCGAAGGGTTTCGCGAACAGATCGCGTGGGACACGACTCACTTCTTCTTTTCCGACGAACGGCACGTGCCGCCGGATCATCCCGATAGCAACTATCGCATGGTCGACGAAGCGCTCTTCACGCGCGTTCCCGTGCCTGCGCAGAACATCCACCGCATCCCCGCCGAAAACCCCAACGCCGAGGACGCCGCCAAGGACTACGAGGCCGAGCTGCGAAGGTTTTTGGGAAAGGGGATTTCAAACCGATTTCCTGCGGAGACGCCCGCGGATCAATCCTTTGCCGAAGGCATCCCTGCCTTTGATCTCCTGCTGCTTGGCCTCGGCGAGGACGGCCACACGGCTTCGCTCTTTCCTCACTCGCCGGCGCTGAAAGAAACCGAGCGTCTCGTCGTCGCGCCGTGGGTCGAGAGGCTGAATACCTATCGAATCACGATGACGCTGCCGGTGCTGAACAATGGAAAGTCCGTGGTATTCCTGGTCACGGGAGCGTCCAAGGCGGAGATCTTAAGGGAGATAATTCAGACAAGAAGAAATCCAGACTTATATCCCGCTCAGGCGATCTCGCCAACCAGCGGTGCCGTAACCTGGCTCGTCGACGAAGCAGCCGCACGTCTTTGCTCGATTAGCAACTCCTCAAACGCCGACGCCGTCAGCGACTTGCTGAACAAAAATCCCTGAACCACGTCGCAGCCAAGCGAACTCAAATACTGTAGCTGCTCCTGCGTCTCGACGCCTTCCGCGATCACCGTCAAATCAAGCGCATGACCCAACGTGATGATCGCACGCACGATCGCCGTGTCGTGCGGATCTTTGCAAACGTCAGACACAAACGTCCGGTCGATCTTCAGCGTGTCGATCGGGAAGCGCTTCAAATAATTCAAAGACGAATACCCGGTGCCGAAGTCGTCGATCGCCACCCTGATCCCCATCAACTTCAACTCGTGCAGCTTCTCGATCGCCTGCTCCGGCTCCTTCATGATCGAGCTCTCGGTCAGTTCCAGTTCGAGCCAGCGCGGATCGAGACTCGTCTCTTTCAAGATTTCCGCGACCGACGACATGAACGCCGGCTGTTGAAACTGCCGCGCCGAAAAATTAACCGACAGACGCATCGGCGCCAGCCCCGCATCCTGCCACGCCTTATTCTGCAAACACGCAGTGCGCATCACCCAATCGCCGAGCGGGATGATCAAGCCGCTGTCTTCGGCCAAGGCCACAAACTCGCTCGGATACAACAAACCGAGCTTCGGATGTTTCCAGCGCACCAATGCTTCCATGCCGACGAGATGAAAATCCGGAATCGTCACCTGCGGCTGGTAGTGAACGACGAACTCCGATCGCTCGAGCGCGCCGCGCAGGTTGCTCTCGAGCACGAGTTGTTTCAACGCGCGCGTCGTCCCGCCCGCGGTGTAGAACTGGTAACTGTTACCGCCCTCCACCTTCGCGCGATCGAGGGCGACGCCCGCGGCTTTCAACAATCCAGCCGTGTCGCGATCGTCGTGCGGATAAAGACTGATGCCGATGCTCGTCGACATGAACACTTCCTGTTCGTCGCAGATGAACGCCTGATCGAGCACTTCCTTGATGGCGCGAGCGGCGTTGGCCGCGTCCTGCGCGCGCGAGATCTGCGTGAGCAGCACGGCAAACTCGTCGCTGCCGAAACGCGCCACCGTGTCGCTCTCGCGCACACAGCTCGTCAGTCGCTGCGCGACGGACTGCAGCAGTCGATCGCCGGCGGTGTAGCCGAGGGAGTCGTTGATGGTTTTGAAGCGATCGAGATTTAGCAACAGCACGGCGTGCATCTGATCGCTGCGGCGCGAGTAAGCGATTGCCTGTTTGAGGCGGTCCTTGAAGAGCACCTGGTTCGGCAGATCCGTCAGGGCGTCGTGATAGGCGAGGTGGTTGAGCTTGTCCTGCGCTTGTTTGTTTGGCGAAAGATCGACGATGAAACAGGCGATCTCTTCTTCGTGCAGCGCTGCCGCGAAGAGCACGGGAAGGGTCGAGCCGTCCGCCCGCACGAGGTCTTTTTCGAACGGCGCGCAGGCGCCGAAAGCCATCAGTTTCTCCAGCGCGTCGTCATCAAGCCGATGGTGTTCGGGCGAAGCGATGCCGCTGAGAGTGGCCGGCAGAGTTTCGCGCGTGTAGCCCGCGATATTCAAAAAGCTGTCGTCGGCGTTGGTGATGTTGCCGGCGAGGTCGGTGAACAGGACGCCAATCAGGTTGGTCTCGACGAAACGTCGCAGTGCTCCATCCAGCCGGCTCTCGTAGCTTTCGAAGGTCATGACAGGTTTTCCGAGGAAGGTGAGTAGGCAAGAAGGGTTGGCCGCCAACCCGAACCACAGGTTAACACAGAAAACACGGATGCCCACAGAAAAATCTGTGTCATCCGTGTCGTCCGTGGTCACAGTCTCTCTTTAATGAACTTCGTCATCAGCCCGAAGAGGTGCCGCTGCGTGCCCGGGCCTTCGAAGATGCCGTGGGAGCGGTTTGGGTAGGACATCATCGAAAACTGCTTGTTGGCTCTGATCAGAGCGTTGATAAGCTCCTCGGTGCCCTGGTAGTGAACGTTGTCGTCGCCGGTGCCGTGAATGACCAGCAGGTTGCCCTTCAACTGCCCGGCAAACGTGACCGGCGAGCTCTGCTTGTACTCCTCGGGATGATCCTGCGGCAGCCCGCAGTAACGTTCCTGGTAGATCGTGTCGTAATAGCGAATGTCGGGAACCGGCGCGACTGAGATACCGGTCTTGTAAACATCCGGATAGCGAAACATCGCGTTCAGCGTAGACGAGCCGCCGCCACTCCAGCCCCAGATGCCGATGCGCGCCGGATCGACAAACGGCCACTTCGCAATCACGCGCGCCGCCGCGGCCTGATCGCCGGAATTCACGATGCCCATCTTGCGATAAATGATCTTGCGCCACGCGCGGCCCTTCGGCGCCGGCGTGCCGCGATTGTCGACACTCATCACGACGTAGCCTTGCTGCGCCAGCAGCGTATGCCACAGTCGATCGCGGCCGGCCCAGCGATCGAGCACGGTCTGGCCCCACGGCTCGCCGTAAACAAAAAACAGCACCGGATAACGCTTCTGCGGATCGAAATCCGGCGGCTTGATCATCCAGCCGTCAAGTTGCACGCCCGCGCCGATGTCGACTTTGAAAAACTCCGCCGGCGCCGGCTTCAACTTCGCGAGCCGCTCCTGCACGTCATGGTTGTCGATCAAAGTGCGCACGACCTCGTGATGCGGCAGGCGCACGATTTCCGTGGCCGGGACCGTGGTGAAGGTTGAGAAATAATGGATCGCGTAATCGCCGCGCGGTGAAATGTCGTAACTGTGCACGCCGGCAGTCGCGAGCGTCAAACGCTCCATCGTGTCGCCACCCTCGACGCGCACGCGATAGAGGAAACGCTGCGTCGCGTTTTGCGGCGACGCTTCGAAGTAGACCCAACCGTTTCGCGCATCGACGCGCTCGACGGTGATCACGTCGAAGTTTCCGGGCGTGATCAGTTTCACGTTGCGGCCGTCGCGCGAGACCGAATAGATGTGCCGCCAGCCGTCGCGCTCGCTCGCCCACAGAAAACGTCTGCCGTTATCGACCCACTCGACGTCGCCGCGCGCGATGCCCGTCTTGTCCCAATCGATGTCGCCCCAGGAGACGTCGACCCACGCATCATCGTGTTCGGTCAGGATCGGACGCACTTTGCCTGATTGCGCCTCGCCAAACATCACGATATTTGTGTCCTGGCGGCGATTGAGTTGTTGGATCACGACTTCGTCGTTCGAGGCCCACTCCATGCGCGGCAGGTAGTTGTTGCGCGGATCGCCGGGCACTTCGAACCAGCGCGTCGGACCACCGTTCGCGCTCACGACGCCGACGCGCGCCGCGGAATTCGTCTCGCCCGCTTTCGGATACGGAAAGGAAGTGATCACCGGATAAAGCTCAGCGGTGTTGTTGATGAGCTTCATCTCCTTCACACCTTCGGAGTTGAGCTGCCAGTAAGCAATCTGTTTGCTGTCGGGACTCCAGCGAAAACCGTCGCGGCAAAAGAGTTCCTCTTCGTAGACCCAGTCAAACGTGCCGTTCACGATGTAGCGCGTCCCGTCGGTGGTGAGCCTGGAGATCTGGTTATCGCCGGCGAGATTCTCGACGTAGATGTTGTTCTCACGTACGTAGCCGACGCGCTGGCCGTCAGGAGAAAACTTCGCAAACATCAGCGACGACGGTTTCGCCTCCGCGCCGCCGAGTTTGCGCAACGATCCCGCTTTCAGATCCAGCACCCAGTAATCGCCGCGCGTGTTGCTGCGCCAGACTCGTTCCGACCTCGTGAAGATGAGCAGTTTCTGTTCGTCGCCGGTGAGCGAGAATTCTTCGATCAGCAACGGTTCGGTCGCGCCTGCGGGTGTGAGTTTTTCGGCTGAGACTTTGATCGTGCGTTGGCCGCTGGCAACGTCGTAACGAACGAGATCGACAAAGTTCTTCTTCGTCGGCGACGGCTCGAGCGCCAGATAACCGCTGCCGTCGTCTTGCCAGCGCACCGGGCCGAGTGATTTCGTCCGGTAAGCGAAAACGGAATCAACCGTCAGCAGCTCGTTTTGCTGCGCGAGTACAGGAGCTACCAACAGTAAGAACAGGGGAACGATCAGCAGTTTACGTCGCATCAAATTAGTCACCTCTTCCAACCAGGGCCGCGATAGCAGAAATCATATCAGCCTGTTCGATCGGTTTCGCCATGTGCTTGTGATAGCCGGCCTCGAGCGCGCGCTCACGGTCCTTGCGCGAGGCGTAACCCGTCAACGCGATCGCAGGCGTCAGCCCGCCTTTCTCCGGCGGTAACGAACGCAGCTTGCGGATGAACTCGTAACCATCTTCGTCAGGCATGCCGATGTCGCTGATCAAGATATCGGGCACGTCGGCCTCAAAAACGCGCAGCGCCTCAGCCGCGGACTTCGCCGACGTCACCCGCGCACCGTGGCGCTTCAGTATCGTGCCGAGCAGCTTGCGCGAATCGTCATCGTCTTCGACCAGCAGTGCGTGCACCCCGTCGAGCCTGACCGCGCCCGTGCGGCTGCGACGCCGTTCGAGCTCGCGCCGGCGCTCTTCGGCGCGCGCCGGATCGCGCCGCTCTTCCGCCAGCGGAAGTTCGACCGTGAAGACGGCGCCCTCGCCTAACCCGGCACTCTCCGCGCTGATGCTGCCGCCGTGCAACTCGACCAGATGCCGCACCACCGCGAGACCCAGTCCGAGTCCACCCTGCTTTCTCGAGATTGATCCTTCCGCCTGGCGAAAACGATCGAACACGTAAGGCAAAAACTCCGACGAGATTCCCTCGCCCGTGTCCGCGACCGTCAAACGCACGACCGCACCAACGCACTTCAGATTGATCGTGACGATCCCGCCGCGCTGCGTGAACTTGATCGAATTCGACAGCAAGTTCCAGATCACTTGCCGCAAACGGTTCGGATCGCCTTTCACCAGACACTCGCCACTCACAATCTCGGTGCGAATCTCAATGCCCTTCACGTCCGCCGTCGGCCGCAACGCGTCGATGGCCGCGTCGACGATGGGCGCGAGATTCAGCGGATGCAGGTCGAGACGCAGGTTGCCGGTGATGATGCGCGAGACATCGAGCAGGTCGTCGATCAAACGCGCTTGCGAACGCGCATTGCGCTCGATGGTTTCGATGGCGCGCGCCTCGTTTGCTCCTTCGACCTCGCCGTTGCGGATCATCGAGGCCCAGCCGAGAATCGACGTCAACGGCGTGCGCAGTTCGTGCGAGAGCGTGGCGAGAAATTCATCCTTGAGTCGGTCGGCTTCTTCGGCGTGCCGGCGTGCGTCGCGTTCGCGAATGAGCAGCGCTGCGCGATCGTCTTCCGCCTTGACGCGCGCCGTCACGTCGAGCACGAGCGACAACACGGACACGAGCCGGCCACGTTCGTCGTGCAGCACCGAGTTGTACCACTCGCAAAACAGAATCGAACCTTCGCGCGTGTAGTTGCGGTTGCGCTGGATGCCCTGCACTTCGACGCCTTCACGCTGGCGGTTCGTCACGAGCGCCACCGCATCGACGTCGTCGGTGAACACAAACTGCCACTCGTTGACGTGCTTGCCGATAACTTCGTGGGCCTTCCAGCCAAACAAACGTTCCGCCGATTGCGACCAGCGCGAGACGCGAAAATCACTGTCCCACTCGATCACCGCCAGCGGCGAACTCTCGACATGAAACGACAACTGCCGGTAAGCACTGTGCGCGGCTTCTTCGGCCTGCCGGCGCGCGGTGATGTCGGTGATCACCGCGATGCCGCCGATGATGTTGTTCTGGTCGTCGAGCAGCGGCGAGTAACGGCTCTCAAACACGCCCGTCGCGGACGGCCCGTAAGAATGATTTTCAAAAACTGTTTCGCTGCCGGCGAGCGCCGCACCCAAACAACTCTCCGTGCCTTCGGCTTTCAGAAACGGAAAGATTTCGTCCGCGCGGGCGCCTAAAACTTGTTCCCGGCTCAAACCGGAAATGCGTTCCATCGCGCGATTCCACGCGATAATGCGGCAGTCGCGATCGAACGCGAATAGGCCGTCGACGCTGGCGTCGAGCAGGCGCTTCAAGAGACTTGGAGATTCGCTAGCCAAGTAAAGAATCTAAAGGGTAACCGTGATTAGTATTTACTTGCCGGTGAGTAAGATCAAACCGGTCGCATCGCGCACGATGATGTTCGAGCCCAGCAACACAGGCGTAGCAAACGTCGAGGACTCGGCCACTTGGTAACGATGTTCGACCGCAAACGCAGGGGCGCCGCGTTTGGCCACAATCAAATCCCCACCATTGGTGAGAAACACGACATGTCGGGGCGTCAGCAATAATGAGGCGTGTTCGCCTTCGCGTCCTTCGGTGGCCCAGCGAACCGCGCCGGTCTTTTCGTCGAACGCGACGAACTGTCCCTTCTTCTTCGATGAATGAGCGTAAACGACGCCGTCGCCAACCACCGGCGAGCTCATGTACATCGCGATGTCCGGATTCTTCCAAACTTCGGTTGCCTGCCACTTGCCGTTCTGCTCGGCGAGCGTGTAAGCGTGAGTGCCCTGGCGCGGACCGGAGACGATCAGGTGAGTGCCGGTCCAAAGCGGACTGGAAATGTTTTCATGCCATTCGTCGGGAAACGGCACCGACCAGAGTTCTTTTCCGTTTCTGGCGTCGACGCCGACGATCGAACCTTCAGTGAGGCCAACGATCTGCGATTGGTTCTTGAGATTGACGACGACGGGCGAAGCGTAACCCGGCCCAAGACCGCTCCATTCCCATTGCGTCGCGCCGGTTGCCGGATCGAGGCCGAGAATCTTGCCGCCGTGAATGTCGCTGCCGATCTGGATCACCACGCGTCCGCTCACGGGCAGCGGCGAGGCGGCCGTGCCGCAGAACAATTTGCTGGTGTCGATCAACTGCGAGAAGTCGCGCGTCCAGATACGACGGCCCGTGGCTGCGTCCCAGGCGTTGACGATGCCGGTCACGCCGAGCGTGATCAGCGCATTGCCGAGCACGAGCGGCGTGGCGTGTGGTCCCTTCGCCATCTCGCCCGCGTACTGGTTCTTTTTGAAACCGGCTTGATACTTTTGCTCCCACAGAATCTTGCCGTCGGCCAAGTTGATCGCCGTAACGATCTCTTCGGGATCGCGGCGGCTGTGAACGAAAACGCGCCCGCCGGCAACGACCGGCGACGAATAACCCTCACCAATCTCGACACGCCATGCGCGATCTAATTTCTCGGGCCACGTGGCCGGCGCGTTTTTATCGGAAACAAAGCCATCTCGCGCCGGGCCGCGCCACTGCGTCCACTCCTGCGCGTTGATTGCTGGCGCCACGAAGAGAAGAATTAGCAAGCTAATGAATGCGGGTTTGGGATAACTCATGGGAGCCCGATCATAACATCCACAGATTAGACAGAACAGGTGTATCCTGTGCGCGACGATGAACCCGAAGCTGCATCTGGCTGGAGGAATAATGCTGGTGTTGGTGCTGGCCTTTTCGGCGGCGCCCGCGCAGTCCGTCGACGCCCTGGTCACACCGGAAGTTTTTCAGGTTTCAGACCTCCCGGTAGCCGTCACGAATCCGTCGCTCGTGAAGACGAAGAACGGCTACGTCTTTAAGTGCTCGCTCGCAAACTCCTCCGAATTTCGACAACTCGGATTCAGATATTCGTTGGCGGTGATCGACTCGGGCAGCGGCGCCACCAGCGTCGTGAGTCGCACCGAGGCGTTCAGGCTTGCTCCTTACCAGGCGAAGAACGTGATTTTCAAAGCGCCGCTCGGACTGAATCTCAAAGGCGACGAGCGTTTGGTGTTGATGGTCGAGCAGGTCATCAGCACGCATTACATCTGGGAAGTCGTCCAGGCGAAAGACGCACTCGCGAGCTACATCGCCGGCGATTACTCAACCACCCCGCGCGTCCTGCGCGTGCTGAACGCCGTCGACGCCCAGACACCGCTAAAAATCCGTTTTTAATGAATTATCGCTTGATGAATTATTGGCCCGCCAAACTTGCGTTTTTTCTGATCATCTCCCTCTTCTTACTCTCGTGTTCGGGTGCTCCCGCCGCCGAAGCGAACGCGGAAAAGGCGGATCTCAAAAAACCGGATTTTGATCAGCACGTCACTGAGCTCAAAAAGCACCTGCCCTCAAACGACTTCACCGTTGTCGTGCAGCCACCGTTTGTCGTTATCGGCGACGAGACCGCGGACGTCGTGAAGCGACGCGCTGACGACACGGTCAAATGGACGGTCGATAAACTCAAACAGGACTACTTCACCGAAGACCCGAAAGACATCCTCGACATCTGGCTATTCAAAGACTCCGACTCTTACGAACGTCACACGCTCGAACTCTTCAAGGAAAAACCAACCACGCCGTTTGGCTACTACTCGAGCGAACACAAAGCTCTGATCATGAACATCGGCACCGGCGGCGGCACGCTGGTTCACGAGATCGTTCACCCGTTTATGGAGGCAAACTTTCCCGATTGTCCGCCGTGGCTCAATGAGGGAATGGGATCGCTGTACGAGCACGTGGGCGAGGAAGACGGTCACATCTGGGGCTACGTGAACTGGCGTCTGCCTGGTTTGCAAAAGGCAATCAGGGCCGGAAACCTGACGCCGTTTGAGAAGCTGCTGGCCATGGACCCGCACACGTTTTACGGCGACCACACCGGCGTCAATTACGCGCAGTCGCGGTATCTCTGTTACTACCTCCAGCAAAAAGGACTGCTGGTGAAGTTCTACAAACAGTTCCACGCGCAGCAAAGAAACGACCCGAGCGGATTCAAAACGCTGAAGTCAGTTCTGGGTGAGTCAGACATGAACCAGTTTCAGAGAAAGTGGGAGCGGTTTGTGTTGGGCTTGTCGCAGTAGATTCAAATCACGTCGGCGAAGTTCTTGCGCGTCCGCGCGAACCACCAGTAGCCAAATACGAACACAACCAAAGCGATCGCGGTGAAGAACGCGAGGCCACGCCAGTCAGGCGCGAGCCCGTCGAGAAAAATGTGGCGGTAGCTGCGCACGAGCGGCGTGAACGGGTTGATGCCGATGAACCAGCGAAAGCGTGGCGGCACGATCGACTCCGGATAAATAATCGGCGTCAGGTACATCCAGGCCATCAACAGCAACGTGATTCCCTGCGCGATGTCGCGCAGGAAAACACCCAACGAAGCGATCAGCCACGCCGCGCCGAGGGCGAAAAGCAGTTGCGGGATCAGCAGCAACGGCAGCCACAAGGCGGTGAGTTGCAGGTTCTGGCGAATGACGAGGATGGCGATCAGCAATGCGACCGTGGCGAAGAGTTGGTTGCCCAGCGCGGCGAACGCCTGCGCCGCCGGCAACGTTTCGAGCGGAAACACGACCCGTTTGACGAGGTTCGCGTGCGCGACGATCGTGTTCGACGACTGCTGCACCGATTCCTGAAACATCGACCACGGCAGCAGCCCGCAGAAAAGATAAAGCGCGTAGTCCCAGTGTGAGTCGCTGGCGCCAAAGCGCGCGCCGAAGATGCCGGCGAAGATGAAGGTGAAGATCGCGATCATCACGACCGGCGTCAACACCGCCCAGGCAATGCCGAGCGCTGAGCCTTTGTAACGGCCAACCAGATCTCGTCGCGCAAACGAGTAGATCAGATCGGCGCGTGCGGGCAGTTCCCACAGCGGCTGCCAGATCCGGCGGTGAGCGGTTTGAGCGGTTAACGACATCGCTACGGAATCGTACCCAATCCTCGCCAACTATTTCGGTTGTGCCAACTGATCTCGACGTCGCGCGCGCCCGCTTCGCGCCACCAATCCTCGAATTCTTCGCGCGAGATGTAGAACGCCGTCGGCGCGACGAGATGATCGAAAACGATCGTGTGCTGTTCGCGCCAACCAAACGGCGCGATCGCGCTCAGGTAGTCGTTGTAAAAAAGAAGCCGCGCGAGCGACGAACCGTTGCGATTCAACGGCCCGTACACGAGCTTCGTCGCGAGATAAAGACAAGCCGCCGGGACCTTCGACAACTGCAACAACGCGCGCTGGTCGAGACGCGAAGTGACGCGCTCGCGCACCGGATTCACCCAGCGGGTGATCCACTCGTTATTTTCGGCGCCGTAAATCCACGCCGAAATCTGACCGCCCGGTTTTAGTTTCGACGCCAGCGACAGAAACCCCGCGCGCGGATCGGGCAAGTGGTGCAAGACGCCGACCGAGAATGCGTAGTCAAACGTGCGGGCGAACGGCAAGCGATAAATGTCGGCTTGAACGACATGCGCGTTTGCGAGCCCGCGAGTCGCGGCAAACGCGGTTTCGACCGCCGCGCTGAGATCGACGCCGATCACCTCTCGCGCGCCCCAACGCGCGGCCAGTTGCGTGTGCCGTCCCTTGCCGCAGCCGCCTTCGAGCACGACCTTGTCGCGAAAAAAGTCGGGCGTGACCGGCGCAATCCAACCGAGAAACTGTTCAGCGTAACGCGTGTCTTCCTGCGTGAAGTGCTGCCATTGCCAGCCAAATCCCGCGGCCGTCGCGCGCTTATCGCTTTCCACCTTCGCGAGGTCCGCGAAACGAGGCACACCGGCTTGAATCGGAAACGAAGTCGCGCAGTTGCGGCAACGCAAAGCGCCTTCGATTATTTCTTGCTGCTCGGCGCTGGTGACGGAAAGTTCCAGAGTGCCTTCGCACGCGGGACAAACGAGATAGGAGAGTAACTTTTCCTTCAAACCTCTACATTGTGCCTTTTCGCGATTTTAATTGCACTCACGAGGATCGTGGGTGGTGAGCATGCCGAAGCGGTTCTGGTATTCAGCGGAGTTCAGGAAGCCGCACGTGACCGAGCGCGCGACGCCGGTGTCGCGCAGCGATTTGTTCCTGGCGAAGTTGACCCAGGTCGCAAAGCCGTTCTCATCCGGATCGCGCCGCAGGTAAGCGAAGTAGTGCGACAGGATGAACGACTGATTGTATTGCGCATCGATCAGCGGCTGCTCGCCGATCACTTTCGCCAACATCGCGGCGCGGCCGTTCGGCGCGTCAACCAGGCCAATCAACTCCGCTCGTTCGGCGCTGAGATCGACGCCCGTGTTCTGTGCCAGCGACAACAACACGGCATCGACAAACTCCGCCGCCTTCATCGTCGCCGCGTAACGTCGTTTGAACTCCGGCCGCTGCGTGAACGCGAGCACAAACGCGGCGTGAGTTTTTTCCGCCTCATCCTTCTGGTTCGCCAACGCCGCGCGATCGTTCTCAAACTCCGCAAACTTCGGACGCCGTCCGAGCGCGGCGGTGTAGAGTCCGTTTAGAAGAGCCGCGGTCGAAGCGAGATCGTTTTCCGCAAACAGAGCGGTGGAAACATCCACGCGTCGCGAGCGCAGGCAGTCGCTCTTGTTCCCGCACTGTGAAAGCTGTGCTACCAGTTTTTCAATCGTTGCGTGATCGCCTTCACGCCCGGTCAGATCGAGATAGTGCTGGCTCACGAAGAAGCGGAAGTCGTCGAGCGGATTAGAGATCGCCGCGCCCGCTGCGGGATCGATCGTGATCGCGCCGGGCACGAAAGCAGTCTCACCGGAGTTTGACTGCAAACGAATCGTGTAATCACCGAAAGGCACGTTTGCAGCGACCTGCAACTCGACACTAATTACGGGAAACGGAGTCTGGAGCTGTTCGCGCGCGAGGCTCGCTGGATCGACGGTGAAGAACGGCGAGTTGACGATGATGCTCGTGCCGGGCACCTGGTCCACGCCTTCGCCGCCGAGATAAAGTTTCACGCGTGTGCCGGGCTCGAGCGGCAGCGCCAGCGTCGAAAGCTCGGCGTTGAGTCCGATCAGTTTCGGATTGAGTGAAGGCGGTTGCGCCGGGACCATGTTGTAGTTGAGCGGAGTCGCGCCCGTTGCTTTCACCGTGACCTGGTTCGATAACTCGAAACTGCGGAACTTCGGCTGCGGGTCTGCATCCGTCGCTGACGCTGACGAGACCATGACGCGGTACTGCCCCGCGGCGAGTCCTTCCAATTCGTACGTGCCGTCGTCAGCCGTGACGTCGCTCGCCATCACGCGTCCGGTCACCACATTCTCGGCCCAGATGTTCACGCCGCTCAACGGCGTCAGCACGCCCTGCGTGCGGTTGTCGATCAAACGTCCCTCGATGCTTCCCAGCCGTTGAGCCGGGCCATACAAGCCGCGCACTTTTTGGCGGTCGTCTTCGGTCAGCGTGCGTTCGGTCAGCGCGGGCAGACCAAACGTGCCGTTGAACGCCTGGCGGCTTTGCATCGTTGAAGCGAGCACCGCGGAGTGTTCGAGACCGAGCAGGTGACCGATCTCGTGCGTGAACGTTGCTTCGAGATCGTAAGTGCCCGGCGTGCCGTCGGTCGAAAACTGGAGCTGAGTTCCGTCTTCGGCGCGCGGCAGGGGATTGATGCTGATGTCGGCCTCGGCGATCGCGCCGGTTTCGGGGTTGTAAAAAACTCGCGTGCGCGCGGTGGTTGAATCGGAATTGAACAGCTCGTTCTCGGGCGTGTCGGCGATCGTGATCAGGCTGACGCCGTCGCCGCTTTCTGCTGGGCTGACCGACGTCGTGGCCGTCCAGTTCACGGCGAAGTTGATATTGGCGAGACTGGACCAGCGGGCGAGGGCGCGGCGGGCAGCGCCGACTACGTCGCTATCGGGCTTGATGTTGGCGCCGGGCGCCAGCAGCGAGTTTGAAAAAGAGATCTCGATCGTGCGTTTGGGCCAGCGGATGCGGTGAACTGTTTGCGGCGCGGGATCGAGTTCAGAAGAGTCGCGCGTTTCCAGCCGTTCTCCGGCTCCGAGAGCCAGAAACAGAGCCACGCTGGCGATGATGGCGGCTGGATAATGCATCAAGAGCTTCCTGGCGAGGACGAGTCATCAGCAAAGCAAGGGAGTTGGGACGCTGGGGAACGGCCAACGCGCGCATGGTACCATGGCCACACGGCGCCAGCGAAGGTTTTTCCGGCAGCTTGCGTATCAGCAACCCACCAACGAAGTTGGTGGTACTTGCATACACAACCTACCCAACCGTTAGGTTAAATCTCAAAGTACCACCAACTTCGTTGGTGGGTTTCTGATACACAAGCTACTGAATCGTTATGTGTGGCGCGGTGTCGGCCGGGCGACTCGTGGTCGTGACGCCGGCGCGCGTAAACGACACCTGTATTGGAACGTCGCCCGCTCCAGCCAGGCTAGCCGGCAGCTTGAACTGAATCGTGTCGAACCCCGGCATCGCGAGATTCGGCTGAACCGCGATGATGTCGGCTCCCGATATCGCGGTGGTACCGACGGTCACCGTAATTTCAGCCGTGCTGGCGAAACGCACGCCCGTGACCGTCAGCGCGATCGTGTGGTCGGCCGTAAACGGCTCGGGTGTTTGCGTGGATGTGTCGAAGGCGATCGCTCGCCCGCCTGCGTCGCCAGTGGTACTGAATATGTCGGGCTGCGCGTCGACGATGTTCACGAGCCCGTGCAGCAACGTGTCGCTGTTCGCGCCGGTATCGAGGATGTTGACGGCGACGGTTTTGACTCCCGGAGTCAAACCGATCGGCATCACGAAATTGATCTGCTTTTCAGCATTGCCGACGAAATACAAACCCGCCGCGGCACCACCGACTGACACGGAGACGCCGTTGAGTTCGATCGGCAACGCCGGACTGCGTTGGGTCTCGGAAGCGCAGCCCACCACAGCCGTACACGCAAGGGCATTAGACGGCGCGAGGGCGATCGTCGAACGAACAATACTCAACTCACCGGGAGCTAAACCGAGCGGGGCGCCTGGAACCGGACTCGGCGTCGGCGTTGGCGTCGGCGTCGGACTCGGAGCGGGCGTTGCCGCAGTTACCGGCATGTTGCTCGCGCCGGTGAAGAACGACAGCGCGGCCGAAGATTGGGCGGTCGCTTGCGGACTCAGGAGGTAGAAAAGCTCCTGCGAGAAATCGGCGTTGCCGCCGCCGAGCTCGATACCGCCGAGGACGAACGCCGTGCGTTTGCGCGTTTCGCTCGCGACCGGCAGCGTGCCGCCGAACGTGCCGCTGTTGGAAATGGCCGGGTTGTTAGTTAAGCGAACGAAGCTTTGCGTCGTCGAAGTGGGAATCGCAGTCAAAAAGATCTGCGCCGTGCGTTGCGGATTCAGTCCTTCACTGTCCTGCGCTTGCGCCGGAAATGTGCCGTCGGGCCGGAAGTTCAGCGCCGAAGCAAAGATCACGCTCGAGGGCACGAGTGAACCGTTGTAATCGGTGAACGTTGGGAAGCGGGCAATGTCGGCGAGGCTGGTCGGACGCAAACCGATTTCGACAAACGTATCAGTGGCGACGTTGTAAACAAACGTGCCGAGAAAATTGCTGGTCGAGACCGCATTCGTCTTCGGATCGGTCGCGCGCGATTCAAAGGCAATGAAGCCGCCGTTGCGACTCAGGCGACGGCCGGGACTCAGGATGTTTGTGTTGGCGGTCCCGTTTTGCGTGCGCGTCACCTGGCGAAAGTTGCTGACGGAGTTGTTGCTGAAGCTCGCGAGATAGATCTCCGCATTACTGTCAGCGTTGTTTGCGGCAAGGTTGGCGGAGGAGATAAACGCCACTACCGATCCGTCTGACGACAATGACGGATTACTTTGAAAGATGAGTCCTATGCCTGGCGTGACGTCTTTCGTGTTTGTGGCCTGCGTAAATGCGGCGCCAGCGATGTTGTAAAAGAAGAGTTCGGGATTACGGTCGGTGTTGCCGACTGCAGGCACCAGATTCGCGGTCGAAATAAAAGCGATGATGTTGCCGTCGTCACTGATCGCGGGCTCGCGATTGTCGTCCGCGATGAAAGGCGATCGCGTGGCATTGCCGGACAACGGCGCGCGGCTCGCCGGCGTATTTGTAATCGCCGGCAGGAACGTTCCCTGCGCAACCAAATCCTGGCGCGGCAAATCGGCGCCCAGGCTCAAGTCAACATCGTCGACGGGCGGCAGCCTGAAGACCCAGATCTCCGTGTTGGCGTCCGTGCTGAGATTTCCGGTTTCAACGCCGTCGAAGTTTGCCGGGTTCGGGGCGTTTGAACTGAAAACAATCGTGTAGATGCGTTTTCCGTTTACCAACTGCGGCGCGAGCGAAATCATCGGCGAGCGGTTCACGATCTCGATCTTCACTTGCGTCACATCAGCGGGCGTCGGCACCGGACTGGGTGTCGGGCTCGGACTCGGCGTTGGGCTCGGCGTCGGGGTCGGTGACGGGCTCGAGACGGGGTTCGGAACGTTCTTCGTGTTGGTGATCTGGAAGATACGTCGCTGCGCGTAGTCAGCCAGAAAGATCTCGCGATTGCCGTCGGCGTTGTTGCGGCCGTCGATCGACTTCTCGGTAGAAAGATCGCCGTTGGAAACGAAAACCACGAACCGGCCGTTAGCGGTCATATCGCCGATGCTGGTATTGAAGGCGGCGCTGGGCGTTGAAGTTAGCTGGACCAGAAAAGGATCGGGAGTCGGGCTGGAGGTCTGGGCTGAAACGGAGGCAAGCGAGCCACCGAGGACTAGAGACACGATGCTGGCGCACAAAAACCAGAAACCTTGCTTCACGAAATCCTCCGCAATAAAGACGTAGATACGAGCAGATTAGATGCCCTCGGGGAGCTGAAGAACGGCCATTCTAAGCGAACCCCCATAGTCCCGCAAGCTGCTGTGCAATTGGGGAGATCTGTGGTAAATCACGGTCGTGACAAAAAAAGCGCTGATCACCGGCATCACCGGGCAGGACGGAAGTTATCTCGCCGACTATCTTCTCGGCCTGGGCTACGAAGTCCATGGTTTGGTGCGGCGCGTGGCCCTCGAAGCGCCGGAAACCCGGATTAGCCGCATCGCCCACATCGTCGACCGTCTCCACTTGCACCCCGCGAGCCTCGAGAGTTACGCAAGCATTTTCCACGTTCTCAGCAAGCATGACTTTGACGAGTGCTATCACCTGGCAGCGCAGAGTTTCGTCGCCGAGAGTTTCGCCGACGGCTTCTCGACGATGAACATGAACATCAACGGCACGCACTACGTCCTCGCGGCACTGCGCGAAGTGCGTCCGCATTGCCGTTTTTACTTCGCCGGGTCGAGCGAGATGTTTGGCAACGCCAGCGAAGTGCCGCAGCGCGAGACGACGCCGTTTCAGCCGCGCAGCCCGTACGGCATCAGCAAGCTGGCAGGGTTTCATTTGACCAGAAACTACCGCGACGCTTACGGCCTTTACGCGCTCAGCGGCATTCTTTTCAATCACGAGAGTCCGCGGCGTGGACTTGAGTTCGTCACCCGTAAGACAACCAGCACGGTCGCGCGGATCAAACTCGGTCTGGCCTCCGAACTCAGAATCGGAAATCTCGACGCGCGACGCGACTGGGGCCACGCGGTCGATTACGTCCGCGCGATGCACGCAATGTTGCAGCAGGACCAACCCGACGACTTCGTCGTCGCCAGCGGTGAGACGCACAGCGTGCGCGAGTTGTGTGAGATTGCCTTTGCGGAAGCCGATCTCGACTACCGCGAGTTTGTGAAAATCGACGAGCGCTACTATCGCCCGGCAGAAGTCGACCAATTGATCGGCGACGCTTCGAAAGCACGCCGCGTTTTGGAATGGGAGCCGACGTACACGTTTCGCGAGCTCATCAAAGAGATGGTTGCTTCCGATCTCAAAGCTTTGGACGTACAGTGACGCCTATGCCGCCAGCATTGAGGGTTGAGGGTGTTTCCAAGCAGTACCGGATCTACGACCGGCCTGCCGACCGCCTCAAGGAATCGCTGACGCGCGGCCGGCGCAAATACCATCGCGAATTCTGGGCGCTCAGCAACATCAGTTTCGAAGTCGAAACCGGCACCACTACGGGCATCATCGGTCCAAACGGTTCGGGTAAGTCCACACTGTTGCAAATCATCACCGGAACGCTCGAACCGACGCACGGCACCGTCTGGCACACGGGACGCATCGCCGCGTTACTCGAACTCGGCGCGGGTTTCAATCCCGAGTTCACCGGCATCGAAAACGTTTTTATGAACGCCTCGCTGCTGGGGCTTTCACGGACCGAGACCGAACGGCTGTTGCCGCAGATCGAGAGCTTTGCCGAGATCGGCGACTTCATTTACCAGCCCATCAAAATGTATTCGAGCGGCATGCAGTTGCGACTCGCGTTTGCCACGGCGATCGCGACCGCGCCGGACATCTTGATCATCGACGAAGCGCTGGCGGTCGGCGACGCGGTGTTTCAGCATCGCTGCCTGCGACGGATCAAAGAGATGCAGGAGAACGGCACGACGATTTTGTTCGTGTCACACGATCCGGCGGCGATTCGCGCGCTGTGCACGCGGGCGATTCTCTTGAACCAGGGACAGATGCTGGCGGACGGCGCGCCCCCGGACGTGCTCAACCGTTACCAGAAGATCATCATGGCCCGGCAGCAGGCTTTCGAAGCACACCTCGACGCAGCGCATCTCAACGAAGCGCACCTCGACGAAGCTGGTCAATCCGATAAATCCCCTGTCACTGAGCCGTTGCAGATGAGCCTCGTCGCACCCAGTTACCTCTATCGCCATGGCGATCGCAGTGCAGAAATCCTTTCCGTCGAGCTGTTGGACGCCTCTCAGCAGCGAGCTGAACTGGTCGAAACCGGCGAGCCGGTGACCGTCCGCGTGGTTTACGTCGCGCACGCAGATCTCGACGACGTCGTTTGCGGGTTTTTGATCCGCAATCGTCACGGCATTCACATCTACGGCACGAACACCGAACTGCAGCAGGCGGCGAGCGGTAAGGTGAGCAGCGGGCAGGTGAACGAGGTCAGGTTCAATTTTGATTGTTGGATCGCGCCGGACCTGCTTTCGGTGAGCGTGGCGGTCCACAGCGCCGCGGGCGAGAGCTACGATTGGATGGACGGTTGTGTGTTCTTTAGGGTGATGGCGGCGACGTCGATGGAAGGCGTCGCGAACCTGAATGCGACGGCCACGACGCGGCGCCTCGGTTACGGCGCGCGTCGCGCAGCAGAAACTTTCGCGACGGAAACGAGCGCGGTCGAATCGTGATGAAAAAGCAGCTCGAAATCGAAAAGGAGACCGTCGTCAACGGTGACGCGGGCGACGGGCTCGATCTCGCGCAGTTGATGGAGCGAATTCGAGCTGACGCCGAAAAGCGCAAACGCAACTCGCTCAACTTCACGCCGCCTGACTTCAGCGAGAGCATACAAACGAGCTTCACGCCGGCTCCGCACAGGCTGCCGGACTTGCACCTCCAACCAGCTCTCGAACGCCGCGAACATTACCAGGCAAGTTATTTGCTCGGCTTTCATGACGAAGCGTTCGTGCGCAACGCCTACAAAGTGATTTTGAAACGCGAGCCTGACGACGCGGGCTTCGTGGAGTACCTCGGCAATTTGCGCAGCGGCCGTTACAGCAAGATCGACATTCTGCGCAGCCTCCGCTTCTCAGCCGAAGGACGCAAAGCAAACGTCTCGATCGACGGTCTGAGCTGGTGGGTGAATCTCCGGAAAGCCTATCGCGTGCCCGTGTTGGGCTATCTACTCCAGCTCGCCGTCGCGATCTTTCGTTTGCCGGTGCTGATTGCAAACCACCGCCGGCTCGAAGCACACACTGCGGCGCAGCTCGAACGCGTCGCGAGCCATCTGAACGAGGCCGCGGCCCAATTGTCCGACACCGAAGCACGGCATTACGAAAACAATCGCCGGCTGTTTTTGACAAACCAGGGACAGTTGGAAGCACTGCGCAGCGCGCTGCGAGTCCAACTCGAGTCAATCGTGAACGAGCAAGCGAAGTTTGTCCGCGAGCAGGCCGACGTGGCTCGCGAGCAAGCATCCTTCAACACTGCCGCCGGCGCGCGGCTCGATCAGGCGACGGAACAACTCAGACAGCAAACAGACGCGCAGGAGCGTCAGCGCGCGGAGTTGGCCGGCGTGAAGGTCGAACTCGAGAAACGCATCGATGGACTGATCGATCGCCTCCAGGGTTTGAAGATGGGCCTCGCGCAACAGGAGAACCGCTTCACGCGTTTGATCGGCGGCCCTTCGGCGCCGGTGGCTGACGTCGCCAGCGCCGAACACGGTCACCTGCTCGATGCGGTTTACGTTTCACTCGAAGACGTCCTGCGCGGCTCGCCTGACGACATCAAAGAACAGGTGCAGGTTTACCTGCCGCTGCTGAACGACGCCGGCATCACCGAAGATGTTCTCGACGTTGGTTGCGGCCGCGGCGAACTGCTCGAAGTATTGCGCGACGCTGGTGTGCAAGCGAAAGGCATCGATACCAATCGCGTCCAGATAGAACGCTGCCAGACGCTCTCGCTCGACGTAGTCGAGCGAGAGGCGCTCGCTTATCTGCGCTCACTGCCTGACGAAAGCCTGAACGCGGTCACCGCCCTGCACTTCGCCGAACACCTGCCGTTCGAAACTCTCGTCAGTTTTCTCGACGAAGTCGGACGAGTGCTCAGACCGGGCGGACTCGTGATCCTCGAAACACCGAATCCCGAAAACCTGCTCGTCGGCAGTTGCAACTTCTATCTCGATCCGACGCACCGCAATCCGATTCCGATCGCGACCATGGAGCTGCTCGTGCAGGCTCGCGGCTTCGCCGATTTGCAGGTGCTGCGACTGCATCCCGTCGCCGACGCGAAGATCGAAGTAAAAGATCAGTTGACCAGCCACTTGAACCATTACCTCTATGGCCCGATGAACTACGCCGTCGTGGCGCGCAAGCCGGGCCGCACCGACGCATGACGCGCATCGCGATTCTCACTCCCACGTTGATCTCGGCGGACGCGGTCAGTAACGACGTGCTCGCGATGCAATGTGTGTTGAGCGCGCGCGGTCACGAGGTCGCACTCTTTGCCGACAACTCAAATGTGACTGATCAAGAGGTGCGTAAAGCCGTCGCGGCGAAATCATTCGTGCGCACGCGCGATGACGTCCTGATCTATCACCATTCGATCGGCTGGGAGCGCGGGCTCGACGTCTTGCGCAGTGCACCGGGTCGCAAAGTAATCAAGTATCACAACGTGACGCCGCCGGAATTCTTCGCCGGCATCAGCGAGGAACACGAAAGTCTCTGCCGCCGCGGGCGAGACCAGTTGAAAGACATCGTCGCGTGTAAGCCGGACCTCTATCTCTCGGCGTCTGTTTTCAACCAGCAAGACCTTTTGCAGGCCGGCAGCGACGAACGGAAAACGTTTGTGGTCGCGCCGTTCAATCACGTCGAACGGCTCCAGGCCGGTGAGGCGGATCTCGAACTGCTCGATCGGTACAGCGACGGCGGCATCAACCTGATCACGGTCGGCGGCGTGCGTCCGAACAAAGGCCACGCCGCGCTGATCGAAGCTTTCGCGACTTATTACTATCACTTCAACGGCCGCGCGCGTCTCTTCATCGTCGGCGCGGAGAACCAGGCGTTCAGCGGCTACACGCGCATGCTGCGCGGCATGATCGATTCCTGGGCGCTCGATTCGCGCGTCGTGTTTACGGGTCAGGTTTCCGACCAGTCGTTGAAGGCTTACTATCTGCTCGCGCACGCGTTGTTAATGACGAGCGAACACGAAGGTTTCTGCGTGCCGCTGGTCGAAGCGATGGCGTTGAAAGTACCGATCGTCGCTTACGCGTCGACGGCGATTCCCGAAACGGCCGCCGGCGCCGCGCTCGTTTGGAATGAGCGCGATCCTTTTCTCATGGCCCAGTCGATCGATTGCCTGCTGATGAGCGACGACACGCGCATGGCGCTGACGACGAGAGGATACGACCGTTACGAACAGGTGTTTTCGAACCACCTGCTCGAGCGGCAGTTTCTCGACACGCTGGTCCGCGCGGGATTGCAAATCTAAATGGCCAGGGTCGCGATCGTCAGTCCGAGTTTCAGCACCGCTGACGCCGTCACGAACGATGCGCTCGGAATGCTCGAGGCGTTGACGCGGCGCGGAAACGAAGTCCGTTTGTTCGCTGAAAGTCACTCGTTGCGAGAGCCAAGAGTCAGGGATTTAGCGGCTGTGAGCGGATTTCTGAAGCATCCGCGAGATCTCCTGCTCTATCACCACTCGCGTGGCTGGTCCGCGGGCGTCGAACTGCTCGCGCAACTGAACTGCCGGCGCGTGATCAAGTATCACAACGTGACTCCGGCGCGCTTCTTCAAGGGTTTCAGCAGCTACGACGAAGAGCAGTGTGAGCTCGGCCGGCGGCAGCTAATCGATCTCGCGCGCGCCGAGTGTGACCTTTATCTCTCGGCGTCGGCGTTCAGCATGCACGAATTGATTGCCGCGGGCGCGCCCCAAGCGAAGTCATTTGTTGTGCCGCCGTTTCATCACATCGATCGACTCGCGCGGCTGCCTGCCGATCAGGCGACCGTCGACAAGTATTCCGATGGCGCGGCGAATATCCTGGCGGTCGGACGCGTCGTACCGCACAAAGGTTATCTTCAGTTGGTCGATGTGTTCGCGCGTTACTACCACGAGTACAACCGCCACTCGCGCCTGATCATTGTCGGCAAAGGCGGCGAGGGCTTTAGTCCTTACGCGAAACAGTTGCATCGCGCGGTGGAGCGCGCGGGCCTGAAAGCCGCGGTCGTGTTCGCCGGCGGCGTCTCGGATGAAGTGCTGAAAGCGTGGTACGTCGTGGCCGACGTTTTTGTCACGACGAGCGAGCACGAGGGATTTTGTGTTCCCCTCGTCGAAGCGATGTCGATGAAGCTGCCGATCGCGGCTTTCGCGTCGAGCGCGATTGGCGAAACCGTCGGCAACGCCGGTATCGTGTGGAGCGAACGCAATCCCCTGCTGCTGGCGGAGTCGATCGACGTGTTTTTGCGAGACAGTTCGGTGCGAGACGCGTTGGCGCTGAGAGGTCTGAGGCGTTACGAATCTACGTTCAGCAATCAGGAGATCGAAGAGCGGTTTCTCGAAGCGATGGACGGGCTGCAATGAACAAGGTCGCCATTGTCGTGCAACGCTGTCACCCTGACGTCGTCGGTGGTTCGGAGACGCTTGCCTGGCACTACGCAACGCTGCTGCGCGACGCGTATGAAGTCGACGTGCTGACCACGACCGCCGTCGACACGACTGAGTGGGCGAACACTCTGCCGGCGGGAATCGAACTGAAAGATGGCATCAGCATCAATCGCTTTCCGGTCACGATCGGACGCAGTCATTACTGGTCCGGCCTGCACCGCCGGCTGATTGACGCCTTCGGCTCGTTCACGCCCGGAAGAAACAACGGCGCAATGCCTGACCTTCGCTGGACGATCGCGCTGCAGGAAGAATTTATCCGCCAGCAGGGCCCGTACTCCGAACCGCTGCTGCGGTTCATCCGCGACCACTGGCGCGATTATCGCGCGATCTTTTTCATCACCTATCTCTACCCGACCACGTACTTCGGTCTGCAACAACTTCCCGCCGGCAAAGCGCTGTTTGCGCCGACGCTGCACGACGAACTCCCGGCATATCTTCCGGCTTACAAATATGCTGCGCGGCGCGCGCGCGAGCTCGTTTGGCTCACCGCCGCGGAACAGCGCGTCGGCCGAAAACTGTGGGGCGAGTTGCCGGGACGAATCGTGGCGATGGCCATCGACACCGAACCACGCGAACCGCAGTGGTCGCCCGCGCCTTACCTGCTTTACAGCGGCCGCGTCGATCCAAACAAGGGTTGTCGCGAGTTGTTCGACTACTTCATCACCTTCAAAAAGGCACATCCGGGCAAGCTGCGTCTGATCATCACCGGCATCGACGACATACCAGTGCCGGTCCATGACGAGATCGAGTTTCGCGGGTTCGTGAGTGCGGAGGAAAAGTTTCGTCTGATGGCCGGCGCGGCGCTGTTTGTCACGCCGTCGCCGAACGAGAGTTTCAGCATCGTCACCCTCGAAGCGATGGCCCAGAACACGCCCGTGCTCGTGAACAGCGCGTCGGAAGTGTTGGCCGATCACGCGAGAGACAGCGGCGCGGGGCGAGCCTACAGCGATTACAACAGCTTCGCCGGCGCGTTGCAGGAGATGTTGTCGGCCGAAGAGACGCGCGCGCGCATGGGTGAACGTGGCCGGGAGTACGTGCTGATGCGTTATCAAACCGACCGCATTCGCGAGGCCCTCGTCGCCGCGGTCGAGTCATGCGAAATGCGCGAGCCCGTTAGTTTCTGAAACGCTGGCGATACTCGACGGAGTCGATAATGCCTTTCGTGATCTTTACCGCGTTGCCGGTGCGATCCATCAGCGCCACCCAGCCGTCGAGACCGGCGGCGTCAGGTTCGCGACGCAGAAAACCGTAGTAGTGCAACGCGACGAAGCCGCGGTTGCCGAGACGGTGCAGCATCTCGTCGCTGTCGGCGAGTTGGGCCACGGCTTTCTGGTCGATGGCCCGTTCCTGCGCATGCAGCGACGCTAAGTCCGCGATCATCTGTTCCTTCGTCAACTCCCGCGGTTTGTTCATCTCGCTCATGAACTCGTCGAAATGAGGCAGGCGGCCGAGCGCTGCTTCATACATGCGCAAAATAAAAGATCCGCGTTCGTGAAAACCGGTCGCGAGAAACACGTTCAGCGCGATCTGCTCGCGGGTGCACGACTCGTCATCACGACGACAGTTCGACAGTTTTGCGAGTTGCGCTTTGACGTCGTTTTCCGGCTCCTGGTTCGTGAAGTCGCGGTAAAGCTGGCGCACGAAGAATTCGGGATTGTCGACGGGGCTCGGGTAATGCGGATCGAAGGCCTCAACATCCGGATCGATTTCTAAACGGCACACGTTGCCGCTGACGTGCTCTGAATTGATCCAGCGTACGACGTCGTCCTGGTAGTTGGCATTTTTGACGAAGTAAAGGTTCCAGTTGCGCGGAAACTGGCTGCTCGACGCGTTGAAGGTCGGAACGCGGCTGATTATCGAAATGAGCATCGCGTCGTATTGATATTCGGCGGTCGAGTGACTGGCGTGTGGTCCAGCGGCGACGTAGAACGCTGCACAACGGTCGTTGACCTTCGCCGCCATCGCATTGAGATACGCCTGTTCCACGGTCGTTGAAAAACCGGTGCCGCTGATCCGGTGGACGCCGAATTGTTCGAACACGGCGAAAGCTGCTACCGCCAGCATCGCCACCGCGAGCCGTTGCCGGCGAGACACGTCCGCCAGTCCCGACGCATAGGCAAGTCCCTTGTCGAGCGCGTACGCAAACGCGATCGACATCGGCAGCGTGAGGAAGATGACGTAGCGCGCGACGGCGCGAATAGCACCGGCAGCGGGAAAGAACCGGTAGATAAACGCCCACAGCGAGTGACCCGCGAATTTAGAGCCTACCAGGTAGAAAAGCGTCGTCGCGAGGATCATGACGGCGAGGAACGTCGTCCCTGTCAGCGCGCGATCTTCGACGTCACGCCAACGCCGCTGCACCACCCACCATACAGCCGCAACCGTCATCACGATCCACGCCACCGACGCCACGACGCCAATCCCGACTTGAATTTCGCCCCACGTGTCCGGTCGTGCATCTCCCCATAGCCACGCCGGCATTCGACGCCAAATGTAATTGCCGTCGCCCATCGCCAGCACCGCGCGCCAGTCCGGAATCATCTGAATGACAAAGTCGTAGCGATACCACGTACCGAGTCGAAGCGCAGGCAGATAAATCAGCAACACCGGAACAAACGCGACCACAAACACCGCCGCGCTGATCAGCAACGCGCGCCAGTGAAGTTTGACGACGTTCACGAGGAAGTCGCGCGCCGGCTTGATTGCGAGCGCCACCAGCAAAAACAGCAGCGACCACAGCACAAAGAACCACGCGTAATAAAAGGCCGTCGCGAGCTGCAGAATAAAACACAGCCCGGCGAGCGACAGCAGCATCACCGCGCGCTTCTGGTCGATCGTCTTGACCTGCTTCGCAAACGTGATGACCAGCGCGAAGATCACCGGCAGCAAAACGACAAACTGAAGTTGCAGGTGGATGGTCTGAAAAAACTTCGGCCCGCTGAACGCGAAGAACATCGCGCCGAAAATCGACGGCGCGAGACGAAAACCGAGCGTCTTGTACAGCAGCCAGAACGCCGCGCAGTAGCTGAGAAACGTCGTCAGGATGATCACGGCCTCGAGCGACGAAAACATGCCGAGGCCGAGCGCGCGAAAGAATGAGTAAGGCAGGGCCACGCCGACCAGCAGGTCTGAATAAGCCAGCGTGCCTTTCGTGGGATAGAAGATCGCCGGCGAAAGCAGCGACGCTTTTCCCGCAAGCGACTGGTACCAGTGTTCGCAAAAGTAGAGAATGCCGCGCGCGTCGCCGCGGTCGCCGAAGAAAGTGTCGAAACCGGAGAGGAACTGCGCCGCGTGATACTGGATGGTGCCGGCGACACCGCAAAGAAGCGCAATGAGTAGAGCAGACCGGCTGAGCGGTTGTGCCTGATGGCTCATGGCTTTGCTCTAAACTCCATAGCCACAAAGAAGCACCAAAGGCACAAGTGTGCGCGCAAATCCTTTGTGCTTCTTGTGCCTTTTTGTGGCCTGCATGCTTTGAGGTGAAGCCGCGCTCATCGAGGTCCGCCGTTGGGCCACACGATTAGAAAATACGGTTGTCCGTCGATTTTGCCGCGCGGCTCGAGCCGGCCACCGAGACGCTCGATCTCTGCGACATACTGCTTCATCTGCTCGCTGTCTTGCAGCAGATACTGCCGTTCGCCGCGCTCGAAAACGTAGCGAAAGATCAGTGCGCGCGTCTGTTCGTCAGTGAACTGGATTTTGAACGCGGGCTTGTTCGCGTAGTACCAGAGTGGACCGGTGAGCAGGTCAGCCCAGATCCACGCTTTGTCGTCGACGAGCTCCGCGGGCAACAGGATCGGCGGGTGCGTGAAGGCTTGCGCGTGGCCGGGCAGCTTGGAGCGAATCGGCCAGGCGCGACTGAGAACGGCGACGCCGGGCGCGAGTATCAACAGCAGCGCCACCCATGACATCACACGCCGCGGAGCGAACTGTTTTTCCGTCCCGAGATCGAGAGCGAACGCTCCAAAACCCAACAACGCCACGGTCGCAAAGATCGACGGGACCATGTAGTGCGGCGCCGTGATGCGATGCGTAAGAAAGTAACAAATCGAAATCACCCAAATCGTCGCCGCCGCGAGCGCAATCCGCTCCCACTTTAACCACTGACCATCTTTGCCGCTCGCATCGCTTTTCGTACCTGCATCGCGCGTGACAATCACAAACCCCGCAAATCCGGCGACGGCGACGAGCAACGCCCAATTATCGACCGAACCCGGACCGCTACCGAGAAAAAATGAAATGTTCGACTTCACGCTTGCAAACGTCGGCGCCGCCGCATCGACGCTGGCGTACGTCGAGAGATACCACGCACCAGCGACGTCGCTCTGATTGATCACCACCGGAACGATACCCCCGATCGCCATCCCCAAAAAGAGCGCGAGCGGCAGGCTCGTGAAGCCCAGTAAGCGACGCCACCCGGGCCAAAGCAAAACTACCAAACCCGGTAACAACAGAATCGACGGCAAACGAACGAGCGTCGCAAAGCCCAGCGACAAGCCGGCCAAAAATGCACACAGCAACGCCCATCGATTGCGACCGCCGTGTTCCAGCCGCAACGCCGCCAGACACAACAAACACGTGAACAGAACCGGCGCCAGCACCGCGTTGATCGAGAGACTCGCTTCGCCCATTCGCGCCAGCACCAGCAACGCCAGGCTCAATGCCAAAACCACCAGCGCGACCGACGCCCACGCTCGTTTCCACGCCGCCACCAACAACACGGCAACTCCAACCAACGCAAACACCGAAATGACTGCCCGATTCAAACCGTAGACCGCTTCGCCCTGCGGAAACAGCGCGAGCGCCAAACCCGTTCCCGGCGGATACTGCACGCCGACGTAACCGGAATGCGGAAAGTAGTGATGCGCGTGCGGCGCGACCACTTCTTCCCAACGCGGCAGAGGAACCTGCTGTTGCTGCATGAAGTCGATCAGCGTGCGCGTCTGCGTCGATTCGAGCTTGAACTGCGGCCGGTCGCCGCGCGCAAAGGCGCTGCGAATCTGCTTGGCCATGCGCAGGTAACCAAACGGGTCACACGCGTAAGCATATTCTTCGGTGCGCAGCGCCTCGTGACGCGAGTAGCGCCACGTGGCCCAAAACGAAAACGCCAGCAGCGTCACCCACAGGTAACACAGCACTCGCCCAATGATTGGTCTCGTGAATCGCGGTTGGAACATTCAGTGTCGCTTCAGACCGAGTATGCTGAGAAAGAAACTCGATAGGATGGTTTGCAGGCCGAGGGTGATGAGCGTGGCTGCCGGAATCACGAGCCGCAGCGTGCGTGAAGGATCGAGTGGCCCAAACGACTGCGCCTCCCACGAGCTCAGCGCATAAACCGACAGCGCCAGGCCGCCAAGAAATAAGAGCACGCCGGCAATCAGTCCGGTCTCGAGCGTGACGTGCTGGAACAGGCGGTTCAAGCGCGGATCTTCCGGCAGTAATCCTTCGGTAATCCCAAACACTTTCGTGAACACGGCGAAGTTCACGGTCTGATACCCCATGATGATCGCGAGCGCCGCGTAAAGCAGGGTGTGCACGTCAAACGTGATTCCGTCGACGACTCTCGGCCCAAGCAGCAGCCACCCGCCGGCCAGCGCGCCGATCAGCATCAGCAGCAGACCCGGATACAGAAACAGCCATCGCGGACTGTAAAGCAGCAGGAACCGCAGGTGTCGCCACCCATCGCGCCAACTCCGCAAGTGCGGCGGACGGCTGCGTCCGTCGAGCGATAGCGTCGTGGGCACTTCCGTGATCCGCAGCTTGCGCAGCGAAGCCTTGACGACCTGCTCGCTCGCGAACTCCATCCCAGTCGTGCGCAGTTCGAGACTCTCGATCGCTGCCTTGCTGAACCCGCGCAAGCCGCAGTGAAAATCACCGCAGGGGCTACGAAAGAACAGACGGCCGATGCCCGTCAGCACCGGATTGCCGAGGTATTTATGCAGCGGCGGCATGGCCGACGGTTCGATACCGCCTTTGAAACGATTGCCCATCACCAGCTCGTACCCGGCGCGCAGCTTATCGAGGAATGGGCGCAGATTGGTGAAGTCGTAGCTGTCGTCGGCGTCGCCCATGATGATGTACTTGCCGCGGGCTGCCTGAATGCCGCCTCGCAAAGCGCTGCCGTAGCCTTTTTCGGCCACGTGGACGACTCGCGCGTCCAATTGTTCGGCAATCTCCGGGGAACCGTCCGTGCTGCCGTTGTCGGCGATGATTACTTCCCCGGACACGTTGAGGTCCTGCAGGGCTTTTTGCGCTTTTCTGATGCAGGTGGCGAGGGTCTCGGCCTCGTTCAGGCAGGGCATCAGAACGGAGAGTTCGATCTCCGGTTCCTGGGCGGGCACATTCGCCGCTACGCTTTGGGTTTCTGCGACCATTTGCAATATATTCAATTCGTTGACGCCTGAGGCTGAGCCCGCTATACTTTGCCCGTTAGTCGCGCAAAGGCGCAATCGGACCAGACCCCAGCCGACCTCAAACAAAATCAGAACCGAGCGGAATTTAGGAGAACTATGAAGATCGGTCTTAGCTTTCTAATAATCGCGATTATGGGCGCGACCGCGACCGCCCTGGCCCAGAGTCCTCCGACTCTCAGAATCGTCACTGAGACTCCCGGACTTCCATCCGACCTCTTTTACGGCAATATCAAGGTCAAGCCGCTGCGTCTGCGTCCCGGCACGAACCAGGTCATCACTATCGATGACATTGATTTCTTCGTGCAGGAGCAATATATCGACTTTCTGGGCCGCTTTCCAGACAGCACCGGTTTTGCAAACTGGGTCTCGACCTTGACCAACTGTCCCAACGGCGGCTTTGGTGAGTTTGATAATCCAGGCTGCGACCGCGTCCACGTTTCGGCCGGGTTCTACCAGTCGATCGAGTTTCAGGGACGTGGCTATTTCGCCTATCGGTTCTACGAAACAGCGCTCGGCCGGCGGCCGCTGTACGTCGAGTTCATTCCCGACATGCAGAAGGTTGGCGGCGCGCAATCGCCCGAACAGGAAGCCGCGAGCAAGATTGAGTACATGAACGCGTTCGTGCAGCGGCCGGAGTTTAAGAACATCTACGACGCGCTCAATAACCAGCAGTACGTCGACAAGATCGAGCAAACCGCGGGCGTGACGGTTTCCAACAAGGCAGACCTGGTGGCGGCGCTGAACGGCGGTACCCAGACGCGCGCGCAGGTTTTGCGGACTATCGTCGAGAGCCAGCCGGTGTTTGACAAGTTCTTCAACCGCGGCTTCGTGTCGATGCAGTATTTCGGTTACCTGCGGCGCGACCCGGACACGATCGGTTTCCAGAACTGGGTCAATACCCTGAACGCGGATCCGAACAACTTCCGGCACATGATCTTCGGTTTCATTTACTCGAACGAATATCGCAACCGCTTCTAACCTCGGATCACACGGATTTAGAACCACGGATTACACGGATTCGCTCCGTGTAATCCGTGGTTCTAATAGTTTTCGGTACACCCCCAACGTCTTCCGCGCCGTTCGTTCCCAGCTAAAGTTTTTGACTTGTTCCCTTCCCGCCGCTGCGAAGTGCGCGCGCGCGTTTTCGTCGCTCAGCACTTCGACCAGCGCGTCTGCGATACCTTCGACGCTGAGCGGATCCACGAGCCGCGCTGAATCGCCAACCGTCTCTTTTATGGCGGCAATGTTGCTGGTCACCACCGGCGCGCCGCAGGCCATTGCTTCCAGCGGCGGCAAGCCGAAGCCTTCATACAGCGACGGATAGACGAACAGCTTGCAGCTCGAATAGAGCGCGCAGAGTTCGTCGTCGTTGAGATAACCGGTAAAACGGATTCTTTCGTTCAGGCCACGATGTGCGAGCGAGGCGGCGAAGTCGTCCATCAACCAGCCGCGCCCGCCCGCGATTACGAGCGGCGGCGGATTTACGGAGGTGGTGCGCAGGATCTGTTCGTAGGCGTCGACCAGTCGTTGCAGGTTCTTGCGTGGTTCGAGAGTGCCGACAAAGAGAATGAAATCGTCGTCGACACCGAGACGCGCGCGCGTCTCGAGGGTTTCGGCCGCCTCGCGCCTGGCGAAAATCGCACGCGGCGCTTCTGGCGTAACGGTCACTTTGTCCGGGTTGACGTTCAATCGCTCGCAGACTTCACGCTTGATGGCGTCCGTGGGCGTGATGATTTGCGACGCGGCGCCGGCCATCAGCGGCAGTCGCCAGCGTGCACGCCGTACGAGGTTGGGTTGGTGGGCTTCGGGATGCGAAAACAACGACAGGTCGTGAATTGTCAGGACCGACGGGCGTGGCACCCAGAACGGGACCTCATAGTTCGTGCCGTGAAACAGATCGTAATTGCTGCGCTGTAAGTGCAGCGGCAGGCCGACGCTCCACCAGCGGCGGTTCCGCAGGCCTCGACCGAGATTTACAAACGAGAGATTCGCCGGCGAGCCTTCTTTGATTAGTGCGAGAGTAGAGCTTGAAGCAGGTAGTGGAGAAAGTAAGGTGAACTGGTCGCCCGGAGCGGCGAGTGCGACACTCCGGGCAAGTTCAAAAGTGTAGTGCCCGACGCCGGTCAGTTGCGTACCGAGCGGCATTCCGTCGAGGGCTACGTTCATCACCTTCGCGCGTACGCGTGCGCTTCAATTATCTGACCGACGCGCGCAAGCGTTTCCAATCCCACCTCTTCCGACGTGACGCCGGAACCACTGCCGAATTCAGCCGGCCTACTTAACCGCCTACGGCCCGAATCGCTGGCGATACTCGGTCGAGAACAGGAACCCGAAGATCATGTGCCGGAAGTTATTCGGATCCGCGTTCAAGGTAGCCAGCCAGTTGTTGAAGCCGACCGTGTCCGGATCGCGCCGCAAGTAACCAAAGTACTGCATCGCCACAAACGCCCGGTTGAAGAACTTGTCAAACACTACCGAGCTCTCGACGATGTTTCGCAGCACCTCGCCACGCGACATCTGTCCCGCATTCAGCGCCGCGACCAACGCCGCCTTGTTCGCCACCGTCACTTCCGCATTCGTCTCGAGCGCGTTGACGTACGACTGATTCGACAGCGCGTCATAACGCGTCTTGAATTCCGGCCGCTGCGTCCACGCCTCCGTGTAAGTGGCCTTGCTCAATACCTCCGACGCGGGCGACTGCGGCCCGCCAACGATGGCCATGTCCGGCACGAATTCAGCGTACGTCGGACGCCGGTCGAGCGCCACCTCGTAGAAGCGATAAGCAAAATAGCCGCGCTGCTGGAACTCCAGCGACTGGAAGAACCCGGCCGAAACGTGCACCCGGTCGCAGTTCGGATTGTCGTTTTCACCGAAGCCGCCGTTCGGACAGCCTTGCAGCGTCACGACCCAGTTGTGGAACCCGTCCGTATCGGGCAAGCGCCCGAGGAAGTCGATGTACTGCTGCGTCACGAAGAAAGGTATGTCGTCGATCGGGTTCTGCGTGGCGGGCGCGCCGTCATTATCAACGATCGTCACGACCGCGTTGGCAGTGCCCAGGCCCGCGCCATTCACACCGCTCAGAGTGAGATTGAATGTTTCATTGCCTTCAACCAGCACGTCGTTAACGATAGGCACGATGAAAGTCTTGGTGTCCTCGCCGGTGCTGAAGCGCAACGTGCCGGCGGCGGTTTCGTAATCGCAGCGCTCGGAAGCCTTGCCATTCGCGACGGTGCAATTCTGCAAACCGGCGGTGTCGCCAGTCGTGTAGTTGACGGTCGCGAAACCTGCGGCGTCACCGCTTCGGTTGACGGTAATCGTAACGAAACCCGCGGGATCATTTTCATTCAAGTTGTAAGTCGCTGACGAGAGTTGAATCGTGCTGGTGGACGCAGCGCGCGGCGTGTACGTGATCTCGGCCGCGTTGGTCAGATTTTTAAAGGTGGCTTCGTCGACCGACGTGTGAGAAGCAACGACAAAGCCGTCCTGCTCGCCGCCGCCGATGCCGACGGTCGGAATCAGCTCCGGATCGCTGTTGCCGTAGCGCGAGCGAATGACGCCATTCGAATTGAGCTCGACCTCGAAATCTACCGGGGACCCGCCCTGACACGCGTGGCCGTCGAAATGACAAGGCACGCCTTTCCAGCGGAAGATTATCTTGTTGGAGCTGCTCGTCACGTAAACGCCTGCGTCAGCACGGAACGTCGGATCGAGGTTCAGATCTTCCCAGAGCCCCGCGATCATCTTGTGACCACCGAGAGCGCGCGGCGAACCCGGCGGATCGTCGGCGTTTTCGAGATTGCCGGGCGGCAACTGCGTGCGAAACGGCGGATCGTCGAAGAAAAGATTCCCGTTCGTGGAGATCGTCAATTCGGTAAAGTTCTGGCCGAAGAACGGAAAGGCGAACGGCAGCGCGAAGTCGGCATAACGATCGTCTCCGGTGAGACCCGTCGGCGCGCCACCGTTGGTCAGCGGCGCCTCAGTATTCTCCACAATCGTGTAGGGCTCCGCCGCCGACAGAGGAACGCCGATCGCCAAACTGGTCGGTGTGCCTTCGTTGCCGACGTTATCGAACTCGCGGACGGTCAACGTGCCGCTGAGATGTCGAAACGGGATGCGTACGTCGACTGACTGCAGCGAACCCGAAGCCTTCGGGATCACGCCCTTCAACGGAATCACCTGGCCGCTTGAGCCGTCTGTCAAATCCACTTCGTAAAGCGATGCCTGGCCCGCGGCGCCGTCGTCACCGGAAGCGGTCCAACCAATATTCAGCGTTCGGCCGTTTTGCGAGTTGATGTGGAAACTGCCGACTGTTCCCGGCGCTACCGCATCGGGAGTAGCAAGTGCCTGGAAACTGTTAGCGATATTCAGGCGGCGGCCGGTCAACGTCTTGTCGACGAGTGCGGGAAGGATGTCGCCGTTGTAGATAAGCAGGCTCTTGACTTGTTGCGCGGTGAGGTTCGGATTCTGCGCCCACAGCAGTGCGGCGGCTCCGGAAACGTGCGGCGCAGACATGGAAGTGCCGCTGAAGGCTGTGTACGTATCCGTGTTCGGGCCGAAACCTACCGGCAAGTCTGGATCGCAGTCCTTAAACGGACCGGGATCAGCACACGGCGGCGTCGTGCTCAGAACGGAAACGCCCGGAGCGCCGATGTCTACACTCGTCGCACCAAAATGGGAAAAGAAAGCGAGCGCGTCGTTTTGGTCCGTGGCGGCAACCGCGATCAGGTTTGCACTATTGAAGCTCGACGGAAAGTGCGGAATGAGTTCGTTGTTTGGTTCGCGCGTGCCGTCGTCGGTGTTACCGCCGGCGGCCACGAAAAGCATTTCCTCGCCGGGCGTATTGAGTGAGTTCACGGCATCGAGGAACATTTGACTGAACTCGCCGCTGCCAAAGCTGGCATTCAGAACGCGAACGTTTGCGCCCTTGGCGTGGTTCGTCGTTTCCCAGAGATGGCGCATCTGCTTCGCGTAATTGATCGCTGCGATCGCGCCGTCCGTAGCCCCACCGCCGAGCGGCTGGAGAAACTTCAGCGACATCAAGCCGACCGACCAATTCACACCCGCGATGCCGACGCCGTTATTGCCGGTTGCGCCCGCGATGCCCGCGACGTGGGTCGCGTGGGTCTCTGCATCGACACCGGAGAAAACGTTTCCATTTTTCGGATTGCTGTTGAAGTTGCAGCCGTGAACGTCGTCGATGCAGCCGTTCCCGTCGTCGTCAATGCCGTTGCCGGCAATTTCACCCGGGTTGGTCCAGATGTTGGCCTGCAAGTCCTGGTGATTGGTGTCGATTCCCTCATCGACGACAGCGATGACGACTTGATTCGCGCCGCTGCTTCCGGTGCGCGTGTCCCAGGCCTGAGGCGCGTTGATTTTTGTCAGACCATATTGTTGTGGGAAGAACGGATCGTTCGGATTAGTGACGTCAGCGCGGATGCGATAGTTGGGCTCGGCATAAAGCACGTCGGGTTGTTGCTTCAACGCAGCGACGGTTTTCAAAGTATCTTCGGGAGCGACGTGCACCAGCCTCGCGCCGGCGACGAGATCTGAACCGTCAAATCGCTCCACTTGCACGGGCATCGACTCGCCGCTGAGCGCCACGATGCGCGACGAACCCGTGCGGCTTTTTGCCGTTGGCTCACTGCGGAAACGGACCAGCACCTCACCGGGGACGAAAGCTCGTCGAAAGCCTTTGTATGGTTGTTGTCTCCTCGTGCCTTGCGGCAGCGGCGCCCGTGCGCCTGACGTCGTGGCCGGAAAACTCAGCGTGCCGAGCACGACCAAAGCCAAACAGATTGAGAAGACCAAAAGAAGCCGGACGTGGAGCACCTTGGGGGTAGATACTGATTTATACATGAGCAAACAGCTTCCTGCAGACAGAAAAAATGTAGACCGCTTGTGATCGGAAGTCGGGAGAGACTCTGATGCGCTGCGGAGGATAATACCTTACGGCCCGAATCTTTGGCGATACTCAGTCGAGAAGAGGAAACCAAAAATCATGTGCCGGAAGTTATTCGGATCCGCGTTGAGCGTGTTCAGCCAGTTGTTGAAGCCAATCGTGTCCGGGTCGCGCCGCAAGTAACCGAAGTACTGCATCGAAACGAACGCGCGGTTGAAGAAACGGTCCGCCACGGCCTGGCTCTCGACGATGTTTCGCAGCACCTGGCCGCGGTTCATCGTGCCGCCATTGAGTGCGGCGACGAGCGTCGCCTTGTTGCTCACCGTGACTTCCGCGTTTACTTCGAGCGCATCAACGTAAGCCGAGTTTGACAACGCATCGTAACGGCTCTTGAACGCGGGCCGTTGTGTCCACGCATCGGTGTACGACTGCTTGCTCAACTCTTCCGATGCCGGTGACTGTGGGCCACCGACGATCGCCATGTCCGGCACGAACTCCGCGTACGTCGGACGCCGATCGAGCGCCACTTCGTAGTAGCGATACGCGAAGTAACCGCGCTGTTGGAATTCGGGCGACAGGAAGAAACCCGCCGACACGTGCACGCGATCGCAGTTCGGATTGTCGTTCTCGCCAAAGCCGCCGTTCGGACAGCCGTTGAGCGTCGTGACCCAGTTGTTGAATCCTGTCGGATCGGGCAGGCGGCCGAGGAAGTCGATGTACTGCTCCGTCACGAAGAATGGTATGTCGTCGATTGGATTGTGGTTCGCCGGCGCTAAAAAGTCGTTAGCGATTCTCACCTGAACGGTGCCCGAAGCGAACAACGTACCCCCGGTCGGCGAGCTCAAGCTGACGTTGAAAGACTCAGTGCCTTCAGGAATGGCGTCGTCGACGATGGGAATGACGAAACTCTTGCTTGTCTCACCCGCGGCAAAGCGCAAGGTACCCACGGCCGTCGCGTAATCACAGCGTTCCGACGCGTCGTTGTTGGTGACCGTGCAGGCCTGGAGTCCGGCCGCGTCGCTGGTTGCGTAGTTCACGGTTCCCGGCTGGCTGCTGTCATTGTTGCGATTCACGGTGATGGTTACCGAGCCGTCGCGTTCATTGACGTCGTAGCCGGTTTGGCTGAAGAGAAACACGGAGTTGCCACAGCCGGCGGCGTTCCAATTCAGGGTAACCGGGCCGAAGTCACCGCCGGAGCCGCCGTTGTTATAACCGTCGACGGCGATGTGATAGACGGTTCCCGCGGTTGCGTTGAACGTCACGGTGCTGGTCTTGTCGTTGGCGCTGTTGTCATCGCCTTTTCCGACTGAAGTCAGCGCTCCAACGGAGCTCCCGGTGTAGACGCCCATGACCGTGTCGAAAGCACTGCCGGCAGTCGTGAAAGTGGCGCTGCCCGTGGATGTAGCAGTCCACTGATACCAGATGGAACGGTTTCCGCCACCGTTGTCAGGCGAGTGATTTGGCTCGCCGCTTTCGCGCGTCGCGCCGGCGTTTGAGCCGCTGACGGTGCCCGAGCAACCGCTGATCACCTGGGCTGAGACGAAGTTGTCGTTCGCCGGCGGCGGTGGTGGGCCAACGAGGTTCGAGTTGTAACCGAAGACGTTGAGCGCGCCGATGTCGTTGTTGGTGACCAGCCTCACGAGGTTGCTGGGAATGCGCGGATCCATGATGCCGATGTAACCGGCAATTACGCCGCCGTTGAGACTTGCCTGCTTCCAGTGGCTCGACTGATTGCCGTCAGCGCCGTTATCGCTGGCGCCGCTTGGTCCACCGTTGGAAAGTCCGAGCTCACCCGCGCCGGGAACGAAATAGAACTGGAGCGGATCGGGCGAACCGCCGACCGTCATGATGCGCGTCGCGGTGGTGAAAGTTCCTGACGTCGTACCGGTCCGGAAACGATAAAGATCCCACATCGCCGGCACCGGCGGCGTGACGCTGGATCCCGAACGGGAAGTGAAGCCGAGCGCGTGACCGATTTCGTGAGTCGCGACCGACTCGAAATCGATTCCCGTGACGCCGTCGTTGCGATCGAAGTCGAAAGTGAAATTTCCGGTGCCGTTGAAGCCGATGCGTGGAGCGCCGTCGCTTGGCTGCGCGGTTGGATCGAGGAGACCGATGGCGCGGGCGAGCGAGTTGGAAACCGAGACGTTGGTGGCGCTGCCGGAACCGTTATCGATGGGAATCGAGCTGCCGGGCAGGGCGTTGTAAATGGCGGTCTTGTCAGGTGAATTGGAGCCCGCCAGCAGATTCTGGCGCACCAGCGAGTAACTGTAGACGCCACTCGGCGCGCTCGTTGAACCGAGCACACCGCTCGGCCAGGTGGCGCCGAAATTGTCTGGGCCAAAATCAGCGTCGATGTAAATCGTCACGGGAGACGAGACGACATTTTCCCAGTTCGCGGCTGCGCGGATGAAAGCGGCTTTCGCCGGCGCGTTATTTTCGAGGTTTGCGGTGGCGCGCAGGATGATCGTCAGGTGTTGCGGTAGATCGTTATCGGCTTGCGCGGTCAGGCCGAGGGACTTGTAATCGTCCAGGTGGTTAACCTGACGCAGGTTTTTGGGATTGATTTTCTCGAGCTCGGTGCGCTCGGCTGCGGTTGCGGCACGGCAGACGGTGTCGCCTTCCGGACTTGCGTAGACCATGAAGTAGTCCCGGTCGGGCGTCTTCAAGGGCGTCGTGGGCGTTTGGGCCGAGACGGTCAGACCGAGTGAAGGAAGAAAAATCAGGACGGCGAGGGCGAATGAAAGCGTCACTCGAGCCCGGTGGGAAATAGCCGGTTGAAAGCTCTTCAGGGTTCGCGCAGCAGGAGAAAAAAGGGTCAATTTCAACTTCGTCGTTCCTTGTAAGTGTGCTGAATCGGGAGGTGACTCGTCTTCTTTGAAGACGCAAAGCACCTCAGGTGCTGCAAAGTCTCGCGAGGATGCCTGAGCGAGTAAAATCTGTTTCAAAATTGGGCCAGCTCAGGCCTGGGAAGCGCTCAAACGGGCGGCCGCCGAGCATCATAACTTTCCGTCCGCCCCTCCGTCCAGACTTCGTACAGTCATACCGACCGACAGGTGGGATATGAAAGTACCACCGACGCAGTCCGTGGGATTCTGAGGCGCTACCTAGCGGAAGCGTTGGCCGATTTGTTCGGTGCCGAAGCTGCCGATGCCGTTCAGGCGGAAGCTGAAGACGAGGCGGTTCTCTTTGCGCAGGCCCACGTTGAAGGTCATGAATTGCGTCGTCACCGCACAGCAATCCCAAGTGTGTCCAAGCGTGAGGGTCGAACTGATTAACGAACTGTCACCGCGGCCGGGCCGCTTTTGGAAGTCGAAGAAGAACGACGCCCCGCCAAAGAACCCACGATCGCGGTTCCCCAAAAACAGCGAGGGGCTCCACTGCGAACCACGCAGCGTTCCCGCTTCGAACCCTCGCGGATCGGCAAACTTCGCCAACGCCGGCACCAGCTCAATCGCGCGCGTGTAGTAAAAACTCTGAAACACCTGAACCAAAGTTCGATTCAGTCCAAACGTGGTCGAGAGCGAACGCAACCCACCGCCGCGCGTGTCGAGATCCGTGCGCACGTCCGCAAACAGATGTCGCCGCGGCCGGTAACGCGCGTCGATATTTATCGGTGAGAAGCGCCGCGGCACGCCGCCGTAAACAAATCCGGTGAGCGTGTTGAGCGGATAGAACTGGTTGCGCTGGCCCGGAACGAGGGCGCCGCCAAAAAACGGGTCGAAAAAGTATTTGCCGCGAACCGTGATCGTCAACGCCTCATATGGCTGGCTCGAAAGAATCGGGCGTGTGTCTGCGGAAATCTCGCGCGCCGGCACATCGCTGACGTTCTCCGTCGAGCGGCGGGTGAAGAAGCGGTTGGCGATGCCAAACTCGATTTCGTTCGTGTCGGCGACCGCGTCGATGTAGTCGAAACGAATAATGCGGTCGAAGTTATTGATGCCGGAAATTTTGCGATAGACGACGTACGGTTCGATCAAGTGACGAAAGAAAAAGCTGCCGTCGCCGCGCCGAAAGTCTTTCGCAAACGCGGGCGGCCGCACGTCGAGTTCAAACTCACCGTAAGAGCGCGTCACGTTCTGACTCAACACGTCTCTCGTCGCAGGCTCGAGGGAATTGGAATAAAACGTCACGCGGCCTGAACCCGAAGCAGTCACACTCCAACCCGCAAAGCTCAACGGCAACTCGAAACGCGGATGCAGATCGAGTCGCTGCACGATCGAAGGCGAAATGATCGGATTGCCGCCGACGTCACTCACAAACTGCACCAGATCTTCAACCGTCTCTTTGCGGCTCACGCCGTCCGTGCTGCCCTCGAACGAAAAATAGACGGGCAAACTTTTCAGAAAGCTCAGCAACGCCGGCCGCTTGTCGATACTGATGCTCGGCAACTGCCGGATGCGAATGCGCGCGTTCGTCAGCGACGTCACCTGCGTGCGCGCGAGAAAGTTGAAGCTGTATTCGTTGTGGTCCTTGTTGATGAAAACCTGCGACGTTTCTTCCGGCGAGATCGCCTGTTGAATGTTGTCGGAGAACACCTGGCGAAACGCGAGGTTCGAAGTGATGTTCACATCGGCGGCAGCGGTGAAACCGTTTTTGAAGTAGTGCACGCCTTCGACGTAGAAACTCGAACCGCCTTGATCGGGATGCGCGGCGTCCGCCTTTGGTCCAAAGATGCGATCTTTGACGGCGTAGAAACCGGTGTTCAGATACGAGCGCGAGTTGGCGCGCGTGCGCAGGTCGGCGCCGAGGCCGAGGCCGCGCTGCGTGTAGATGTCGCTGCGAAACGTCAGGTCAGCGGAGCGACCGAGCGTTTGGTAGTAAGCCGTCGAGAGGCGCACGCCTTTCGCGCCCGAGCCGCCGAAAGTCGGCGTCAAGAATCCCGACGCGCGATCGCGCGGCTTGATCGATACGGACGCGTACGGCAAGTAGAAAACCGGAACGTCTTTCAGTCTTAACTTCGGCGAGTAAACGCGCACGCGATCGCCTGTTTTGATCTTCGCCTTGCTCGCGTGAAAGCTCCACTTCGGCACGTCTTCATCACACGCCGTGACTTGCACGTTTGTGGCGACGATCGTGTCCAGACTGATTCGCTCGACGCGATCGGCGGTGAAGTAGATGCGCGTGCCGTCCTGTGTTTGATTGGTGAAGCCGGTGGAGTTGATGAAGTAACCGGTCTTGCTGCGATAGTTCCACTCCGCGCGCGTGCCGGTGATGCGTTGTATGTCGGCCTGGTCGAACACCACGCTGCCTTCGGCGACGAGCCTGTTTTCCGCTTCGTAAACCGTGATTTTGTCGGCTTGCAAACGATACGTGCCGATGCGCGCGTCGACGTTGCCTTCGTAAACAAAGATGCGCGCGTCTTCGGGTCCGGAAACAGACTGCTTGGCGGCATCGACGCTGAGCTTATCGGTGCCGGCAGCTTCCGCGGTGTTTTGCGTCGCCGGGCGTCGCTGCTGCACGGGTTGATCGGCACTGATCGGATTGACGTTGGGCGTGTCGATGAGCGGATTGGTTACTTTGCGATCGACCGGATTGGTTTGCTGCGCAAGTGCGAACTGGCAGGTCAAGACAAGCACAAGCATTGCCAGCACAACGCGCAAAAGTGAGTGGAACCCTCCGCAGAATCGCGAATCAGTAAAGCGGGTGGATGCTACCACGAATTGCCACGAAGAAGCACAAGAGACACAAAACAGGCTCGGGTGAGCGACTGCTTTCTGCCGGTGCTGCTTGTGTCTCTTTGCGGCAACGCGTCTGTTATGCTCTAGCAGTGAACCGACACAAGTTGATGATCGTTGCCGGTGAGCCGTCGGGAGATGCGCATGCAGCCGCACTCGTCGACGCGCTGCGACAGAAATCGCCGGGCGTCGAGTTTGATTTGTTCGGCGCGACTGGTCCGTTGCTGCGCGCGGCGGGCGTGGAAACGATCGTCGATTCAGACGAACTCGCGATCATGGGCATCCTCGAAGTCACGCGCGCGCTGCCGAAGTTTCTCGAAGCGTTTCGCCGGCTCAAACAGGCGGCGTTCGCACGACGTCCGGACGCGGTGATTCTCGTCGACTGGCCCGAGTTCAATCTTCGTCTCGCCACCGCGCTTCATCGACGCGGACTCAAGATCGTTTATTACATCAGCCCGCAGTTGTGGGCGTGGCGGCCGCGGCGCATCAGCACGGTCAAACGCGACATCGATCTGCTGTTGTCGATCCTGCCGTTCGAAGCGGAGTGGTTCAGAGCACGCGGCGTGGAGCACGTTGAGTTTGTGGGCCATCCGCTCGCGGGCGAGGTGAAAGTGCGTTTCGACCGGGAAGCGTTTTGCCGGCAAAACGGGCTGAATCCCGCGCGGCCGATCGTTTCGTTTCTGCCGGGCAGCCGGCGCAAGGAGTTACAGCGCATCCTGCCGCCGATGCTGGCGGCGATTGAAAAACTTTCAGTTGCGCGTCCGGAGATTCAGTGCGTGGTCGTCGTGGCGCCAAGCAGAACGATTGAAGAGACGCGACAGATCGTGACGCAATGCAACGGCGCGAGCTCGATCAAACTGATCCAGGGCCAGACGCGCGAAGCACTCGCTGCTTCCGCAGCGGCCGCCATCGCGAGCGGCACCGCGACGCTGGAAGCAGCGTTACTCGAAACGCCGATGGTCGTGGTTTACAAGGAGTCCGCCGTCAACTGGCACACGCTTGGCAGGCTGATCACAGTGTCACACTACGGCCTGGTAAATTTAGTTGCGGGAAAAGAGATCGCGCGCGAGCTGATGCAAAACGATTTGACCGGCGAGAACCTCACCGAAGAACTACTGAAACTGCTCGAACCCGGAGCAAACGCAAACGCCCGCCAACAACTCGCCGAGGTGGGCCACAGATTAGGCGCGGGTGGTGCTTCCGAACGAGCGGCGGAGGAGATCATACGGATCTTATCGGGATAGTCATGGGTTTGTATCCGCCAGATCCTACCCCTTTTTGAGCTCCGCTATCTGCGCTTCGAGCTGTTTGATGCGCTGCGGCAATCGATTCAAGTACGCGTTCATCCGCTTGTACTCATCCAGCGGCTGCACGGGAATGCCCCACCACACGCCGGGCCGCACGATCTTACCCGGCAAGATTCCGGCTTTCGATCCGATCACAGCGCCTTTCTGAACGCGCGTGTGGTCACCGAAACCAACCTGCCCGCCGATCACCGCGTCGTCTTCGATCACGACGCTGCCGCTGATGCCCGTCTGGGCCGCAATCACGACGCGTTCGCCGATGTCGCAGTTGTGCCCGACGTGGACCATGTTGTCGAGCTTCGTGCCGCGGCCGATGCGCGTGCGTCCGAGCGCCGCGCGATCGACGCAAGTGTGCGCGCCGAGCTCGACGTCGTCTTCGATCACTACCGTGCCGATTTGCGGAAACTTTTGATAGCCCTGGTCGTGACGCACGTAACCGAAACCGTCAGCGCCGATGCAAACCGCGGCGTGCAGGATCACACCGTTGCCGATCGTGAGGCCGTCGTACAAAACGACGTTCGGGTGCAGCACGCAGTGATCACCAATCGTCACGTTCGCGCCGACGACCACGCCGGCTTCGATTCGCGTGAACGCGCCGACGTGCGCGCCCGCGCCAATCTGCACGTGCGGACCGATGTACGCCGTCAGCGCGATGTCAGCACTCTCGGCGATCACGGCCGTCGCATGAATTTCCGCTTCCCGCCGGACGGGCGGATGCAGCGCCGCGCCGATCAGCGAGAAAGCAAGCTTCGGATTGGCAACTTCGATCAAGGTGCGATCGGGAAACTTCTCCGCGGCGCCATTCGGCACGATCAGCGCCGACGCCACACTCGCCAGCGCCGCCGGAAAGAACTTCTCGTTGTCGACGTAGGCGATCTCGCCGTCGCCCGCCTGATCGAGCTCGGCGATCCGTTTGATCTCTGTTCCGGTGTCGCCCAACGCGCGGCCACCGGCGATTTCAGCGAGTTCGTAGACTTTCATGCTCGTATAAAGCCACGTTTGGAACCACGGATAAAACGGACGAGATGCGCGACGTTCTCGTCGTCGACCTGCTCTAATTCACTCAACGCGTCCGCCAGCGGCGCGGCGGATTTGAACAGCGTGCGGTACGCATTCTTCAACGCGCGTTTCTGCTCTTCGGAAAATCCCGCGCGGCTCAACCCGATGCTGTTCAGCCCGCGCACTCGCGGCGGGTTTCCATCAGTGATAAAGAACGGCAGCACATCCTGCACGATCTTCGATTTTCCGCCAACCATCGCATACCGGCCGAACCGCACAAATTGATGCGCGCCGACGTTGTTTGACAAAAAGACGTGGTCCTCGATGGTGATGTGGCCCGCCAAAGCTACTTCATTTGCGAAAATGTTGTGATCGCCGATCGTGCAGTTGTGGGCCACGTGCACGCCGACCATCAGGAAGTTGTGCGAACCGATCCGCGTGGTCTCCCTCGCGCCGCTGGCCCGGTGCAGCGTGCAAAACTCACGAATGATATTGTCGTCCCCGATTTCGAGAAAACTATGTTCTCCGTTGAATTTAACGTCCTGCGGCTCGCCGCCCACGACCGCATGTTCGTAGATGCGGTTGCGCGCTCCGAGCCGGGTAAACCGTTTTATCACCGCGTACGCGCCAATCTGGCAACCCGGTCCAATGTCTACGTCGTCTTCGATTATGGCGAATGGGCCAACGCGAACACCACTGCCGATTGATGCGTCCGCGCTGATTATGGCTGTTGGCTCGAGCGTCAAACCGTCTTTGTCCTATTCGGGAGGTCTGAACGCATTCAGTTTTTTCTCGTATTTTTGCTTGAGCTTGTGATCGCCGATACTGTCATAGATTTTAACAACAACTCTTAGCGCTCCATAAAGATTTCGTCGATCCGCCGCAGAAGGGGCCGGCATTTCCTCATAAAGCGCTATGGCGCGCCCATAATATTCTCCCGCAATCTTCTTGCTGGCGGCGTCGCAAGTTGCACAGTTATACGAGCGGCCGATCGCCCGAAGCGCACTCGCCGCCCCACTCTTATCCCCCGCGGCCTGAAACAAGTTGAAGGCCTTTTCATAATTGATCTTCGCCAGAGCCAACCTCCACGAAGTAGGACGAAACTTTGGCAAGATCCTCCACATCACTATCTCGTTCCGACGGGAAACTGCACTCTTTTGCAAGCATGAGTGACAGGGCGGTGCCTGTAGGAAACACCCCGGCGTTTACGCCAGCGCCCAAAAACGGAACCACCTCACCATCCATTAATGCGCTGGCTATGATCGGATATGGCGGTTTCGGCTTGGAGTCGCCTGTTCTCTCATTTATCGATTGCTTTGCCAAAGACTGCTCGGTTTCCGATTGTTGACCGGACATGTGTGTCCCCTTCTCAGTTGGTTATTCCTCGAAATACTGTGATCCCTGCCAACTTGACATCAGGTTGATCCCTCGATGCTTGATTCGCGAGACGATTGTTGAGAACTGATTACCGGTTTTTGGGCGGTTGAATGGATCGCACGCTCAGACTGAGCTAGATGCCGGGTGGCAGGCTTGGACTCGCGTGAAAGCCAACGGAACACAGTGCTTATACCCTTCTGCCCACTATGTGTCAAACGACCAGTTTTGTTTCATTGGGAGGGACCAACGGGCTGCAACAGCAGGGGTTAACTCTTGCCTTTGCTCATTAACGCCACTATGATAATTCACCGTTTGATCTCTTGAGCACAGAGGAGCCTAGAAGAGCATTGTTTAGTGACCAGTTTCGCCGGGGAGAAACCGAGAAAACCAAGCTCGCGGGAGTGAAAAGCTCGCGCCTAATCTCGGGCCTCTCAGACATCGCCTGGAAGGCGTTTCAGAGCGTTAACCAAAGGCTTCCCGAAGGCGAATCCATTCGGCCCAACTGGGCTCCCGGTCCACTGCTCAAATCTTACGAACGTACTGCTCCTCCGCTTGGCTTCCCGCGCGAAACTGACAGTCTTTGTCCCGGCTGCGTCAAAGAAGTTCGCAACGCCGTGATTACCGGCGAGACTCCGCTCGACACGTTGATGCACCAGCATCCCGGCGAGATCAAAGCGCAAATCGTCGAAGACAACGGACAGGTGCTGATGCGCAAGACGTGTCCGAAGCACGGCGAGTTTGAAGACGTGATGTCGACCGATCCGGCGTTTCTCGCGCGCATCGAGTCGTTGTTCTTCGGGCGTGACTTTCGCGCGGCAGAAGACAAAGACGTTCATCGTCACGGGACTTCGAATATTCAGTTTGGCCGCGGCGCCGTGTTGACGGTCGACCTGACGAATCGCTGCAACATGATGTGCAACCCGTGCTTCATGGACGCGAACCAGGTTGGCTACGTCCACGAACCGACCTTTGAAGATACGAAAGCCATTCTCGATCGCGCCGTGTCCTTCAAACCGCGACGTCAGGTCATCATTCTTTTCTCGGGCGGCGAGCCGACACTCTCGCCTTACTATCTCGAAGCCGTCGCTTACGCGAAGAAGATCGGTTTCTACCGCATACTCGCCGCGACCAACGGAATTCGTTTCGCCGAAGACATCGAGTTTTGCAAAGCCGCGAAAGCCGCAGGCCAGCACGGCGTCTATTTACAGTTCGACGGCGTCAGCGAAGAGAAGAACAAGCATCGCGGCGTGGGCAACCTGTTTGACGTCAAGCTGCGCGCGATCGAGAACCTGGCGAGCGTCGGTATCAAAGTCACGCTCGTGGTGACGATCGTCAACAGTATCAACAACGACGGCATTGGCCAGATCGTCGAGTTTGCAGCGAAGAACATCGACAAGGTGCAGACGATCGCGTTTCAACCGGTCTCGTTCACCGGCCGCGACGAAGACATTACCGACGAGCTGCGCAAAAAGTGGCGCTACACGCTCGCCGGCATGACGCACGATCTGAAGGATCAATTGCAGCATCGCATTCAGCCGCTGCGCGATTGGTTTCCGCTTTCGTCTTACTCGGCGTTCACGAGCGTGATGGACATGCTGCAAGGCGCTGACGCGCCGTGGGGCTGGTCGTCGTGTAATTGCCATCCAAACTGCGGCATCTTCACCTTGCTGGTGGTGAACAAACAGACGGGCGAGTTCAAGTCGCTGTTTGAATTTTTCGATTACGAACAGTTTATGCGCGACGTCGCCGTGATCACCGACACCGCGCGCGGACGCAAGCTCTCCTACGCGCAACTCGGCATGGCCATCATGCGCAACTTCAACGCCGAGCGCGCGCCGGAAGGTTTTCCGATCTCTCAGATCATCAATCTCTTCAAACCGTCCTCGACCAACTCCAACTCCGATCGCAACGACCGGATGAAGGCGCAGCCAAATGCCAACGCGAGCGACAACTGGCGCGTGCTGTGCGTCGAGGGCATGTGGTTTCAGGACCTGTTCAACTACGACTTCCGCCGCACCGAGATGTGCGTGATACCTTACGGCACTCAGGAAGGCGAGATCTCGTTCTGCGCTTACAACACCGGTGTTGGCTGGCGCCAGATCATCGAGAACATGCACAAGACCGCGAACCTCGCGGAGTGGTATGAAGAGCACGGGCGTCACAAAGTTTACGCCGCCGGTAAGTCAGTGCCGTTGTCGACAAAGAAACACTCGTTGAGCCTGCCGGTGATTCAAGCCGTGCTGGCTGAAGATCAAGAACAAGCCGTACTCACCAGTCCTTATCTCGTAGAACCAACCGAAGAAGAATCGGTATTGGTCTAGGTCACGAACCAGCAGGGTACTCTCCCCGACCGCCACTGCTTCCCGGGTGGCGGAAGGTTCGATAAATCCACACACTAGGAGAATAAACGATGCAGAGCGTTTCCCACCGTGTACATTCCAAACTGTTTCAGGCTGCTGTCGTAGTCCTGACACTGATCAGCATTACCCTGCCCGGCGTCACGCGAGTGGCCGGACGAACAAAACAGGATCCTCCCGCAAACCCGGAGAACGTAAAAGTTCTGCCGGACGGTACTGAATTTACTGTCGTCACCACTGAGGAGATCAACAGCAAGACCGCCTCTGAGGGCGATCCACTCACGTTCAAGGTTTTAGAAGATGTGAAAATCGATGGTCGGGTTGTGATTGCGAAAGACACGCTGGTCAAGGGTGTTGTCGCAAATGCAAAAAAGGCGGGCATGATGGGCAAAGGCGGTAGTCTCGGTATCCGCGTGGAGTCGACGACGACAGTCGATAACCAGCGACTAAAGCTTCGCTCGTCGAAGGGCAAAGAAGGTGACGATAAGACTGGAACAACGGTCGCGTTGGTGGTGCTGTTCGGTCCGTTAGGTTTCTTGAAGCATGGCAAAAACGCGAAGATCAAACCCGGCACGGAGATAAAAGTCTACACTGACGAAGAGAAGAAAGTTGCGATCAAGCCGTAGTGAGCCGGGCTGGAATTAACGCGCATCCCAAATGACTCTCGGACTAACGGGTTCAGACGGACCCGTTAGTTTCTCCCTCGCCTCCCGGTCTTTGGACTTCCCGCAACTGGGCCACCACGTCTCTTAAACGCAGCGCCAGATCTTCGATCGTCTTGACGCGTTTACGAGAACGTTCGCTCAGATCTTCGCGCAACAAAAGTTGGGCCTGGCCCAACACACCGGTGAGCGGGTTATTGATTTCGTGCCGGATGCGGGCGACGAGGTCGGCGGTTTCCTCGAGTTTGAGACGATATTTGGCGAGCTGCTCCTGTGCGTCGTTGCCAGGGGTGGCAGATTCGTTCTCGGGTTCAGTCATCGACTCTCCGCATCTATTCGGAAGCTGACAAAGAAAAAATCAAAAGCAGTTGTCTTTGTTTGTGTTCAGGGGTGCCGCTACGTGTAGCTACAGCGCCGCCATTGTGCCTCTTAGTCGATTCGACTTCAAGCATTACTTTTGCGGGCCGAAACGATTAGCAAAACGTTTTTCGACCGCGCGACATTACAAAGTATGACCGCACACTAATTTTTCAAACCGCCGGGAGGACCATTCCATGAACTTCAGAAGCTATACCGGAAAAACTTTTGTCGTCGAATCCAACAAGGCCATAATTCGCGACGCCCAATTCAAAGAACAGCGATACCAGGCCGGTGAACCTTTGCCGCCCGGCAAGAATGTCGGCGATCTCAAACTCATTCCGCAACGGAGCGAAATTAACGTGACCGACATCAAGGCTGACTCCGGCCGGCACGTCTACGCGCTCGCGGTGGCCGCTGATTCCGGCGCGCCGTTTGGTTGGACGTCCGCTATCAATCTCGTCGGTTCGCTGGCCAACGAAACCGCCGGGCTCGCACCTTCGACGTGGGCTTTGGAACCGTCAGGCAACAACATGACTTGCGTCGACAGCAACGCCCTGGTTCGCGGCGGACCGCCTGACTTCGCGTCGAAAGGCACCACCATTCCCGTGAAGTCATTCGTGGCGATCACCGAAAAGTCGGCCGACGGTTCGCTTGTCAAAGTCAGCAAGATGACTGTTGGTCAGAACGGGATGGAAGTCGGTGAAGAGATCGGCTGGACCAAGGCCGCAAACCTCCGCGACGGTTGCGCAGACTTCTATTTCTCGCCGGAGTGGAAAGATGAAAAAGGACCGAACGCGTGTTGGAGACACGGCGATTACATCGGCGCGAAGCTGCTGGTGAACATCGTCGGTTTTGGCGCCGAGCTGGAGCAGATCACGATCGACACGCTCGAGCCGTATCTCAGACTCCAGCATGCCGCCGAACAGGACAACGTCCAGATCTCGATCAACAGCGCATTTCGCACCTTCGCCCGGCAGGTGCAGTTGAAAGAGCTCGAAAAGCACGGCGGCAACAAAGCCGCGGCGCCCGGCTCTTCGAATCACCAGCACGGGCAAGCGTTCGATCTGAACACGATGCACAACGTCTTCAACGGAACGGACAAGGTGTATGAGTGGCTGAAGAAGAACGCGCCGAAGCTCGGGTTTGTGCGCACGGTGTCGAAAGAATCTTGGCACTGGGAGTATCGTCCGGCTGAAGCGGCCACTCTGGCAGCGGCCGGCAAGTTCAAACTTGACGGTGTGAGTGACGCGTAAGCGCGCAGTGAGTGACGCGTGAGAGCGCAGTGAGTGACGCGTGAGAGCGGATCGTTCAGGCCTGGGAGTGTTGGTTGACAAGCGTGGCCCCGATACGTAAATTCAGAGCCTTCTGCTGGGAGGTCGTCCAATGGTAGGACTCCAGACTCTGGATCTGGCTATCGGGGTTCGAGTCCCTGCCTCCCAGCCAACCGCCCTCGAGGTTTTACACAAGCAGTTGACAG
>Ga0081539_10000716_pt1 | contig 66592 bp, 53 predicted proteins | sample TabmetS4T2R2_FD_71023 | JGI IMG/M metagenome (GOLD analysis project Ga0081539, IMG submission 71023) | Tabebuia heterophylla rhizosphere microbial communities from the University of Puerto Rico - S4T2R2 | ecosystem: Host-associated > Plants > Roots > Rhizosphere ...
GAGGCCTTGGGCCTGACCCGCTTGCGCGGCACGATTCGCTATCCGGGGGTGGCGCATGCTACGACCTGAAGACCACCTGGTAAGCCGTGTGCGGGAAATCCGCACGCACGGTTTGAACGGGGGTCTTGCTAACAGCCGGTCGCTGACTGGCACAAGTAGGATCTACCAATGGCTGAACCCGTCGTCATCTCCGCAGTCCGCACGCCGACAGGTAAGTTTCTTGGGGCACTCAAAGACTTCTCCGCCACCGATTTGGGCGCCATCGTCGTGCGCGAAACGGTCCGACGGGCCGGCATCGATCCGCGGAGCGTCGAGGAATGCCTGATGGGCAATGTCATCTCGGCGGGTCTTGGACAAGCGCCGGCCCGTCAAGCTGCGCTCCGCGCAGGCCTATCGGATCACGTATCGGCGACCACAATCAACAAAGTGTGCGGGTCCGGATTGAAGGCCGTGATGATCGCCGCGCAAGGAATCGAGACGGGCGACATCGAGGTGGCGGTCGCTGGCGGCATGGAGTCGATGAGCAACGCGCCCTATCTGCTCGCGCGGGTTCGAGAAGGGCTGCGCATGGGCAATGGCCAGGTGATCGACTCGATGATCAACGACGGTCTGTGGTGCTCGTTCGAGCAGTGCCACATGGGTAACGCCGGCGAAGTGGTCGCGAGCGAGTACAACATCGCACGCGATCAACAGGACGAGTTCGCGTTGAGTAGCCACCGAAAGGCGGCGGCTGCCACGGCGGACGGTCGGTTCGTCAACGAGATCGTTCCCATCCAGGTGCCGCAGAAACGAGGCGATCCGCTCGTAATCGATCGCGACGAATCGGTCCGCGCCGACACGACACTCGAGGCATTGGGTGCGCTCAAACCCGCGTTTCAGAAAAGCGGCACCGTCACCGCAGGTAACGCCCCACCGGTGAATGACGGTGCGGCGGCGGTGGTCGTCATGTCGGCGACGCGCGCGGCGCAACTCGGCCTGAGGCCGATGGCTCGCATCGTCGGACAGGCCTCGAGTGGTCTGGCGCCGAAGTATGTGCTGATGACGCCTGTAGAAGCGGTGCGACGACTCGTGGCCAAAGTCGGCTGGAATCTCGCTGATGTCGATCTGTTCGAGATCAACGAAGCGTTTTCAGTGCAACTCGTCGCCGTGATGCAGCAGCTCGGAATCGATCCAGTGAAGGTCAACGTCAACGGCGGTGCCGTGGCTCTCGGCCACCCGATCGGTGCGAGCGGCGCGCGCATTCTGACAACGCTCCTCTATGCGCTCGAACAGCGGCAGCTTCGTCGTGGCATCGCGACGTTGTGTCTCGGTGGCGGAAACGGCGTGGCGCTGGCCGTCGAACGGTTGTGACGTCGCCCTATGGGGTGGCCGTTCTTCGGGCGGTGCGCACAGCCCACAAGCGGGCAAAGCCATTCCTTCGCGAATTGCTCGACCATCGTGGCCTCCCTTGCCGCCGTCTTGGGCCAGCGCCGGTGCAGCACCTCAGACTGGTTGGACAGCGCCATCGCAGGAATTGCCGAGCGGGCCGATTCGGGCGCGGCAAATGTTGCCGCAGGGAGCAGAGGGGCGAAAGTGTGGTGTGCCTGTAAGTTGTTGGATCTATTCATCAGACGACGCTGACGGCCATTGATTTTCGCTTGACTTTCGCGCGGCACACTCCTAGGATCAACCCCGGCCGTGACCTCCCCTGTCACGCCCTCTGGCCACAATGACGTGAGCCTGTTCGGCGGGTCGCGGGACCCAGTCGATCGGGCCCGCCAGATCAGCACCCGCCCTTGGCGGACGGGTTAACCGATGAAGGAGACCTCATGGCGCTCGACGACCTGAAAGAACGCATCAGAGCCATTGACATTGCCGTTGGCCAGATTGAAAAACAGTTTGGCAAGGGTTCCATCATGCGCCTCGGCCAGCGCAACGCGATTGCGCCGATCGAGGCGATTTCGACCGGCGCGATCAGCATCGACTACGCCCTCGGGATCGGCGGTCTGCCGCGCGGCCGCGTGGTCGAGATCTTCGGCCCCGAGTCGTCGGGCAAGACCACGCTCGCCTTGCAGGTGATTGCGGAAGCGCAGAAGGTCGGTGGCGTGTCGGCGTTCGTGGATGCCGAACACGCGCTCGACGCGCAGTACGCGCAGAAGCTTGGCGTCGACCTGGAAAATCTTCTCGTCTCCCAGCCGGACAACGGCGAGCAGGCGCTGGAGATCGTCGAAGTCCTGGTGCGCTCGAACAGCGTCGACGTCATCGTTGTCGACTCGGTCGCCGCGCTCGTCCCGAAGGCCGAGATCGAAGGCGAGATGGGCGAAGCGCAGATGGGGCTGCAGGCGCGCCTCATGTCGCAGGCGTTGCGCAAACTCACCGGCGTAGTGGCGAAATCCAAGACGACGCTCATCTTCATCAATCAGCTGCGCGAGAAGATCGGCGTGATGTTCGGCAATCCGGAAACGACCACGGGCGGCCGCGCGCTGAAGTTCTACGCGTCGGTTCGCATCGACATCCGCCGCATCGCAAGCATCAAGGACGGCGATCAGGTCATCGGCGGCCGCACACGCGTCAAGGTGGTGAAGAACAAGGTCGCCCCACCGTTCCGCGAAGCGGAATTCGATGTCATGTACGGCGAGGGGATCTCACGCGAGGGCGATCTGCTCGATCTCGCCGTCGAGAAGCGAATCGTCGAAAAGAGCGGCGCCTGGTTCGCGTACTCCGGCGAACGCCTCGGTCAGGGTCGCGAGAACGCCAAGCAGTTCCTCAGGGAGAACGTCGAGATGCGGCAGGCGATCGAGGACCGCGTCAGGCGCGAGCTTGGTTTGGTGACCGCCGAAGTCGCGGCGGTTTAGAAACCACGGAGGACGAACGCACAACACGGAGGTCACGGAGAATCACCGATTCATTTTTCTCCGTGTCCTCCGTGTTGGGGTTAACTCCGTGATGGTTGGCTACGCTGCCACCTTCGATTCGATCTTCAGCAGCTTCTCCGCATTCCCCCGGTAGATCTTCTCCTTGTCCGCGGCGCTCAGGCCAAGGCCTTCGATGATGCGGATCGTCTCGCGGGCGTAGAGACCCGGCTTCGGGTCGAACGGCATGTCGGTGGCGAACAACACTTTGTCCACGCCGAAGAAGTCGAGGCCGCATTCCGTCGCAGCGGTCGCGCCGAAGAGCGCCGTGTCGGCGTAGAACTGCTTGAAGTAGTCGACCGGCCGCTGCTTCATCGATTTCAACAGCGACGTGTAATCCATATCGGACGTGCGCGACCCGAGCTGATCCCACCCGTAACCGACGCGCCCTTCGAAATATGGCACCATCCCGCCCATGTGGTGCGTGATGATCTTGATGTTGGGGTGACGGTCGAACAGGCCCGAGAACACGAAGCGCGCCATCGCCGCGCTCGTTTCATACGGCCAGCCGAACGTCCACCAGATCTCGTACTGCGAGCGATTCTCCGTCTGATAGTCCGGGAAGCTGGCGCCGCGTGCCGGGTGCATCCAGATCGGGACGTCGCGCCGCGCCCACTCGTCGAACAACGGCTGGAACTCCGGCAAGTCCATCGACTTGCCCAGCATGTTGGTGTAGATGAGCACGCCCTTGGCGCCGAGCTGGTCGATCGCGCGCTCCGTCTCACGCAGTGACTCATCGACGTTGTTCAGCGGCAACGCCGCCGCGAACGCGACGAACCGATCGGGATGCTTGGCGACCAGCTCCGCAAGACCGTCGTTCCCTTCGCGCGCGATGTCGGGAGATTTGTCCGGACCGCCCAGCGCCTCGATCGGCGGCGCCGGGAGCGTGATCACCTGCCGCAGCCCCTCGAATTCGTCCATGACCTTGAAGCGGAAGTCGAGGTCGACGCCCACCGGCACGTTCGCGACGCGCTTGCCGATGTCACGTCCGCCGGTGGCGATGTATTTGTCGAAGAAACTTTTCGGGAACACGTGATTGAAGATGTCGATTTTCAACGGGCAATCTCCTCGTGAGAACGCGGCCTGACGTCCTTTCTTTGCGCGAGCAATGCCGCGGCAACCGCCGCGATCAACGCGGGCATCGCGGCGGCCCAGAACACGCGGCTCACGCTGCCGCCTCGCGCGAGCAGATAGCCGCCGACGACTGGACCGACGATCGAACCCACACGGCCGATGCCCAGCGCCCACCCGACTCCAGTGGACCGAATCGGCGTCGGATAGAACTCCGAGCTGAGCGCGTGCGCCATGGTCTGGCCGCCGATGACCCCCAAACCTGAGCAGAACACCGCTACGATCAGCAGGGGCACCGATGCCCCGATCTGGCCCGTCGCGAAGATCCAGGCTGCCGCCCAGACGAAGCAGATCGCCAGCACCATGAACGATCGATACCAGTCGAGCACCGTGCCCAGGATCAGCGCGCCGGCAATCCCACCGAACTGGAACAGCGACGTGATGCGGATCGCGGTTTCCACGGGAATGCCAACGTCGTTCATGATCGTCGGCAGCCAGCTGTTCAGGAAGTATACGTTCAGCAGGTTCGTGAAATAGACGACCCAGATGAGGATCGTCCCTGACCCTCGACGTCCCTCGAACAACTGGTACAGCAGCGCATGACCTGACGTGTGTGCATCGACACCGGCCGTCATCACGCGCGGGATCTCCGCCTGCGGTGCGATGCGCGCCAGATACGTCGACACACGAGCGTTGTCGCTCCCCCGCACGAGAAGAAAGCGGATCGATTCCGGCAGCCAGAGCAGCGCGACGGCCGCGATGACGATCGGCACGACGCCGCCGACGACGAAGACCGACTGCCACCCGAATCGCGGAATCAGGCTGGCCGCGATCAGCCCACCAACCGCCGCACCCAGCGAGAAGCCGCACATCATCATCATCACGCCGGTCGCGCGGGTACGCTGCGGCATGTACTCCGACGTCAGCGCGATCGCATTGGGCATCGCCCCGCCCATCCCGATACCCGTCAGAATTCGCAGGATGCTGAGCGTCTCGACGGATCGGGCCGTGGCGGTGAGCAGCGATCCGATCCCGAAGGTGAGCGCCGACAGGACAAGGACCGGCTTGCGGCCAAAGCGGTCGGCAACCGGACCGAAGATCAACGCCCCCAGCATCATCCCGACCAGACCGCTGGAGACCACTGACCCGAGGACCGCCCGCGGAATCTGCAGATCGGCCGTCAGGACGGGGGCGACGTAGCCCATCGCCTGCGCATCGAAGCCGTCGATGAAGACAATGAACGCGCAGATGAACGCGACGAGAACCTGGTAGGCGCTGAGCGGCTGTTCATCGATGAACTGCCGGACGTCGAGGACGGCGGTCGATGGTTTCACCGGCCCCACTATACAGGGGGGACCGGAAAACCCTTATGCGGAAACGAAACCCGGATTCACGCCGACCGGGTGACGCGTGAGGCGCGGGCCACGCTCCTCTTCGGGCGCGGCTCGGTGTAGCAGGACACCTCTGAGACGGCGTCTGGACCGGGATACCGGAACTTGATCTCGGAACTGCGCGGCGCCCGAGCCGTCACCGGTGCCTCGACCCTCTCACCTTTTGGAAAGCGCAAAACGGAACCCATGCTTCTGGTAGAGGCAAGAGCTCGGCCACATTCCAATACCTGAGATTTCCTTGAAAATCGCGAGAGTGCTCAAATAGCCGTGTATCAACCCAAGGCAGAGTAGCCTGTAAGCTTTACAGTATTAATACGGTCAAACTCGGACCCTGCGGAGCCGACGGACTCCAGATTCAGGGCCGGCAGGCATTGACCGCGGCCACGACGGCCGCCGTGACGTCGTCTACCATCCGCGCGCCATCGACGCGGCAGTAGGTCCGACGGGAGCCGTAGAACTCGACCAGCGGCGCGGTCTGACGGTGATAGACGTTCAGCCGCTCGCGCACCACCTGCTCGCGATCGTCGGCTCGCGGGACCAGCGCCCCGCCGCAATCGTGACAGGTGGAAACCTCACGATCGTCCTGCGCGTTCGCGCCGCACTCCGAGCAGATCATCCGCGACGCCAGCCGGTGCAGCACGTCGTCTTGCGACAGCGCAATCTCCACGATCACCAGTTCGCCCCGACCGTGCATGAACGAATCGAGCGACTGCGCCTGCGCGACCGTACGCGGGAACCCGTCGAGCAGGAATCCAGGCACCACGTCGGGAGCCGCGACCCGTTCGCAGACGATTCGCGTGATTGTCGCGTCGTCTACGAGAGCTCCGCTTTCGATGATCGCCTTGACTTCGAGACCCAGCGGAGTCCCCGCCTTGATCGCGTCGCGCAGGATCGCACCGGTTGAAATGTGTGGAATGCCCCAGAGCCGCGTCAGACGCGCAGCCTGTGTCCCCTTGCCTGCGCCCGGAGGACCGAGCAGAACCAGATTGAGCGCCATCCAGTTGGATACGAACCTGACGTCAGCAGACGCCGGCCCGAATGTGGTCCACCTCCGCTGCTTCGCAGCTACGGCGGACACCCTTCGCGTGGAGGCTGGCTCGCCACCCGTGGCTCGCTGGCGATCCAGGCGTGCGAACGGTGGTGGCCAGGGCCGGAATCGAACCAGCGACACCGTGATTTTCAGTCACGTGCTCTACCAACTGAGCTACCTGGCCTCGGTGTCTATCTTGAGGAGCCGAGCAGAAACACGAGTATAGCATGCGGTTTTTGGATGGCAGGCACATTGAAAGGGGCCGAAGCAATGGCTGCGCACGCGAATCAAGCGACCACATCCTTGCCGTTCCGGCTGCTGCTGCTTCCGGCGCTGTGGTCGATGCTCAGTGCTGCACTGATCGTGGTGAAACGACGCGCGCAGGAGCCGACCGTCCCACCGATGAGCGAGCAATGGCTGCGCGACCACGCCGCGCAGGAGCGGCCCTCGAACGAATGACGACAACTCCCAACCGGCTTCGCCTGAGCCAATTCCCAACTCCCAAATGCTAGAGAGTCCACGCTGGGACTTGGTTCCAGCGTCAGGACGTTGGAAGTTGGGCGCTGACGCCGAGCGGGTTTGACCCGCCTCGCGATCGGCCGTACTCTGGTGAGCGCCCCTGACGGCCATCATTCTTCGGCAAAAAGAAGGGCCAAGAAAGAGAAGCGCCAAGATAGAGAAGCGCTGACAAGAAGTGGAGTGTTCGAGTGAATCGACTGCTGACGCTCGCGATCGTAATCGCCCTTATGACCTCCGTGATCGCCACATCCGCGGCGGCCCAGGCTCCGCCATCCGCGCCTGGTCAGACGTCCCCCGCGGCGCAACCGGCTGCGGCTGACAAGCCGGTCCCTGTGGAGCTGCCTGACGTGATCGCCCGTGTGAATGGTGAAGCGATCAACAAAGGCGAATTCGAGAAGGCGGTCAAGAGCATCGAGCAGCGTGCCGGTGGTCCGGTGCCGGCAGATCAGCGCGATCGGATCTATCGCGCGGTCCTCGAGCAAATGGTCGGATACAAGCTGCTGATCCAGGAGACCAAGACGCGCCACGTCGAGGTCCCCGATGCGGAGATCGAAACGCGCATCGGCCAGATCCGCCAGCAGTTCCCGAACGAGGATGCCTTCAAGCAGGTGCTGGCGCAACAGAACCTGACCGTCGAGCAGTTGAAGGACGACGCACGGCAGGACATGGCGGTCTCGAAGCTGCTCGACGGTGAGATCGCCGGCAAGGTGACGGTCAAACCCGAGGACGTCCAGGCGTTCTACACGCAGAACCCGCAGCACTTCAAGCAGGCCGAGAAGGTGCACGCCAGCCATATCCTCATTCAGGTGCCGAAGGATGCCGATGCCGCCACCAAGGCGCAGGCGCGCGCGAAGATCGATGACCTGCTGAAGCAGGCACGCGAAGGCAAGGACTTCGGCGAGCTCGCCAAACAGAATTCTCAGGATCCGGGCAGCGGGCCGAATGGCGGCGATCTCGGGTTCTTCGAACCCGGCCAGATGGTCGGTCCATTCAACGATGCGGCGTTCGCGCAGCAGCCTGGCACGATTGGCGACGTGGTCGAGACCGCCTTCGGCTTCCACATCATCAAGGTGATCGAGAAGCAGCCGGCCGGTCTCGTGCCGCTCGACCAGGCGAAGGAACAGATTCAGGAATTTCTCGAGGGCCAGGGGCGCGAGCAGCAGACGGCGGCGTTCGTCAACGCGCTGAAGGCGAAGGGCAAGGTCGAGATCTTCATCTAAGGGCCGCCTGAAGGCGACCCCACGCGTGGATAGTCTTCGTCTCGACATCTGGCTCGACGTCGCCTGTCTGTTCAAGACGCGCTCCGAAGCCAAACGCGCCTGCGAGGGCGGCAAGGTGGAGGTCAATGGCGATCACGCCAAACCGAACCGTGCCGTCCGCGAGGGCGATCGCATCCGCATCAATCGCGGTCAGGGCCGCGTGCAGGACGTCATCGTGCGCTTCCTGATGGATCAGCACATCAAGAAATCGGACGCCCGTGCTCTCTACGACGACGTCTCACCGAAGCCGACGCCCGAGCAGATTGAGATGGCGCGAATGGAGCGCGTCTATCGGGCGGCCACGCAGGCTGCGGGAACTCCCGACCGCCGACGAAGACGAGAGTTGAGGCGCTTCAAGCAGGGCGGGTCCGGCTGACGCGTTCAGGTCCGCCTGAAGGCGGACCCTACGATCCGTTGGAGACGCCGGCGGTTCTAGCCGCTTGATTGACGGCGGACCCTATGCTCCCTCGGATTTGTTCTGTCCTGCGAGTTCGCGTTTGAGCCACGCGCGCGCGTGCGTCCAATCCCCTTCGACCGTTCGCAGCGAGACCCCGAGATGTTCGGCGACTTCGCTGTTCGACATCCCACCGAAGAAGCGCAGCATCACGACCTGAGCCGCACGTGGATCGATCGTTTCGAGGCGGGTCAGCGCGGCTTCCACGGTCAGGAGATCTTCGACCGGCACCGCGCCGGTCGCCGCAGCGTCGAACAGGTCGTCGAGCGCCAGAGGGCGCACGCCGCCGCCACGCTTGTCTCGTTTCTGATGGCGGCCATGATCGATGAGGAGTCGCCGCATCGCCTGCGCGCCGAGCGCCAGGCCGTGCGTGCGTCCCTGCCCTCCCATCGCGCGATCGTTCTGCAGGCGCATCCACGCCTCGTGCACGAGAGCGGTGGGCTGCAGCGTGTGGTTGCGGCGCTCGCGCTGCAGATAGCGAGCCGCCATTCGGCGCAACTCGCCGTACATCGTGTTGAACGAGTCGGAGGGGCCCGGGCTGTCCGTCATAATTTCGCGGCGGGCCTGACAAGGACCGCCCTACCGGCGTCAGAGGCGCGCATATTCGGCTCGTGCCTCTTTCATCGGCCGCAAATCGGGATCGGCATCCTTCCACAACTCGAAGAACGTCTGGTATTCGCGCCGTGCCGCGTCCGTGTCTTTCAGCAGCGTCGCGGCCCGCGCAAGCCCGACGTGCGCGAGCGCGTACAACGGCGAGGCCGGAGTGACGCCGCGATGATCGATGATTCCCTGGAACTCGGTGGCCGCGCGCCGGCCGTCCTTCAACTGGAGGTAGGCGCGTCCGCGCAGGTGCATTGGCCAGAAGTCCGCGGTGCCTGCGTCATCGTATGGGCGGACCGGCTCGAGCAGCTCGATCACCTTTGCCGCGTCACCTCGTTCCAATGCCATCGAGGCGGAGATGACCGGTAACGAAAGCCGCGTGATCAGCGTCGCCTCGGGAGATCGCTTCGCGAGCTCGTTCGAGAGCGTGACCGCCTCCGACGGGAACCCGCACAACGCGAGGGCCTGCGCAGCATGCTCCAGCGTCGCCGTATTGCGGCCGAGTGCGAGGCCGGCCGTGGCCTCGCGCCGGGTCTCTGCGCACTGACCAACCATCGCGTGGCTCTCCGCGTCCTCGAGCAGCAGCTGCGCGGCGACGTCGGGAAAGTTGCTCTGCATCGCCAGTTGCGATCCCTTGGTGAACTGCGCGTGCGCCGCCGATGCATGTCCGCCGAACGCCAGCGTGTGCGCCCGCCAGCCGAAGGCCGAGTTCGTTTCGCCCGGACCGATCGACGCCGTGAGCTCGCGCTCCATGGTCGCGGCGTCGTTCTGGATGAACGCCAGGAGGTACGAGATGCGACGCGCTCCGGCAAAGTCCAGCCCTTGATCGCTCAACTGGCGCAGCACCGAGCGCGCTTCGTTGAACTGATTCAGGTTCATCAGCGCGGCCGCGAGATTGGCGTAGGCGGGCGTGAACTTCGGGTCGAGGCGGATCGCGTCACGAAACGGCGCCACCGATTCGTCGAATCGACCCAGCAGCAGATACACCACCCCGAGACTGTTGAACGCGACCGCTTCACGCGGGTAGGTCGCCGTCCAGGAGCGCGTCAGATCGAGCGCCTTGTCGAGCGCCTGCGTCGCGTCGCGGTAGTAGCGCCACGAGATGAAGAACCGTTCACGTTCGCTGACGCGATCGCGCAACTCGAACGCCTTGCGTGAATAGGCGGGCGCCAGCGCGCTCTGGTTGGTGTTCGTGTAGACACCCGACAGAAACGCGTGCGCCATGGCGAACGTCGGGTCGAGTTCGATGGCGCGCTGCAGGTGAGGGATCGCCTCGAGTCGCGGCACCTGCGCGCCTCCGGTGAGCGCCAGCGAGTACGCATGCAATGCATCCAGAGACGACGTCGTGGCGCGGGCCAGCGGGACGTCGAACTTCTGAATCGAGGCGAGCGACTCACCCAGCTTCTCGCGAAGGCGGGACGCGGCGGCGCCGAGCGCCGTCAGGACTTGTTCTTTGCCAGCCGCTTCCTGCTGCTCGCGCGCCATCACGTCGCCCGACTCTGCGTTGATCGCTTCCAGAGCGACGACGTAGTTGCGTCCGAGCGGTGCGATCGACCCGACAATCAGCGCCTTGAGCTGTTCGCGTCTCGCGATGTCCCGGGCCAGCACCCGGCTCACTCGCTCGTCCGGCGAACGCTGCATCAGTCGCAGCGTCTCGCGGGCGCGATCATCGGGAAACACTTTCAGGAATGGCGACTGCTCGAGCGCGACCGCGAGCGCGACCTTGAGTGCGCCGTCGAACACGGGATCACCCGTCGTGTTCTCCACGTCGGCGAGCACGACCGTGTCCTGCTCGCTCAGCGACGTACCGCGCGCGGGAATCACATACGAGGACGCCACCGCGACGATTGCGACCAGGCCGGCAACGGCCGCTCCGATGGCCCACGCGCGCCCGCCGCGCCGTGCCGTTGCAGGCGCTGCCCCCGGCATCGTGCGGCGCGGAAGAATGTCCGGCAGCATCCCCGCCATGTCGAGCGCCGACGCCGGTCGGTCGCTCGGCAGCGGTGAAATCGCCTGCAGGATCATCGTCTCCAGTTGAGGATCCACATGCGAGACCACCGATGATGGTCGCGGCGGTACCCCGGAACCGGGCGCCGGAAATGGATGCCGGCCGACCAGCAGCTCGTACAGGACGACGCCGAGGGCATAGACGTCTGTCCGTTCGGACAGCGTGGTGCCCGAGTTGTGCTGCTCCGGCGCCATGTACCCTGGTGTGCCGGTGCGATGGTGCACGCCTGCATCGGCGCGTGGGATTGCGATCCCGAAATCGGTGATCCGGACCTGCCCCTGGTCATCGATGAGCACGTTGGCCGGCTTGAGATCGCGATGGAGGACGCCTTGTGAATGAGCGGCCGCAAGTCCCGCGCACAGCTGGTGCGCGATATCGACGACGCGATCCGACGGAAGACGGCCGACGCGCCGCAGCAGCGAGGCGAGGTCCTCGCCGCTGACGAATTCCATCGTGTAGAACACGATGCCGCCTTCGGCCTCGCCGACGTCGAACACACGGCAGACGGCCGGATGGGTGATCTGCCGGGCGATCCGGACTTCGTGCAGGATCCGCTCGCGGCCATCGCGTCCCGGCGCGTCGATCAGTTTCAAGGCGACTTCGGTCCGGAGCACGAGGTCTTCCGCGCGCCAGACATCGCCCATGCCACCGCGCCCGATACGGCCGATCATGCGATAGCGGCCGGCGAACACCTCACCCGGCGTGAACTCTCGTTCCTCGGGGATCGGGATATCGATATCGTCGAGTTCTCCGCCCGTGTCCTCGTGAAACTGGAGGAGCGAATCGACCTCGTCGCGCAGCGCAGAGTCCTCACCCACCGCCGCCGCGACGTACGCACGCCGATCGGCCGCTGGCCGGCCGAGGGCTTCAAGGAACACGTCCTTGGCTCGCTGGTGGTTCTCTGACATTCAGGGTGACGAGCGAAGTGTACTACTTGAGTTGCGAGTACTCGTGGCGGGCCTGATCGAGAGATGTCAGGCCGGTATCAGCGTGTTCCCACAATGAGAATAAACGTTCGTAGGCGGCCTTCGCGCTGGCCGGATCGCCTTGCCGCGCCGCCGCGCGGCCGATACCGAGATAGGCGAGCGAGTACAGGGGAGACGTTGGGGCCTCGCCCCGGTGGTCGACGATCGATTGGAACTGTCCGCGCGCCGCGCGCGGATCGTTCAGGCTGAGATATGCCTGGCCGCGCAGATAGGGAGGCCACAATTCTGCGGAGGGCACGTGATCGTACGGCGCGACCGGCTCCAGGAGCTGCAACGTGCGTTTCGGCTGCCCGTTCGCCAATGCCGTTGCTGCGGCGACCAGCGGCGATTGCAGTCGAGCTGTCAATGTCGCGTCGGGAAATCTCCGCATCAGCTCGCCGATGAGGGTCGAAGCTCCGGCCGCATCGCCGCAAAACGCGAGTGCCCGCGCGGCGCGCTGCATCGTGAATGTGTCGCGCCTGAGGCCGAGGGCACTGGGGACCTCGCGCTTCGCCGCATCACAGGTACCGCTGAGCGCGTGCGCCTCCGCGTCTTCGGCCATCGATTGCGCTGCCAGCTCCAGACTGCCGCTGCTGCTCGCCAGTTGCGCGGACTGTTGAAACCGATCGTGTGCCTCCCCGAACCGACCTGCAAACCTCGCCGCGCGCGCCTGCCACGCCGCCATAGCGGTAGCCGCCGTCGTCCGGCGTCCCAGTTCGAGGGCGCGCGACATGCCGGCTGCGTCGTTCCGCATGAAAGCGAGGTTGAACGTGGCTCGATGCAGCGCCTCACTCTCCACCTTCCGGCTTTGCGCCTGCTCGAGAAGCGTCGTCGCCTGAGGCGACCAGCCGAGCGCGATCAACGACCCGGCCAGATTCCCGTACGGCGGCAGGAATCGCGGATCGAGCTCGATGGCGTGGCGGAAGGCAGTCACCGCCTTCTCGTGTTGCCCGAACACACCCATCGCCAGTCCGAGACTGTTGAAGGCGAACGCCTCGCGCGGATACGTCGCCGTCCACGACTGCGCCAGTTCCAACGCTTTGTCCCAGGCCTGGAGGGCGTCGATGTAGTAGCGCCACGAGATGAAGTAGCGCTCGCGCTCGCTGACGCGATCGCGAAGCTCGAACGCCCGTCGCGCATACGCCGGTGCCTCGTCCAATCGCCCCGTATTCGAATAGACGGCCGACAGCATCGCCTGGGCGAGCGCGAAGTTGGGATCGAGCTCGATCGCACGAAGCAGGTGCGGAATCGCCTCGACCCGCGGAACGGCCCGCCCCTCGTCCAAAGCGAGAGAGTACGCGTGCAACGCGTCGAGGGAAGAGGTCGTCGCCCGCGCCAGCGGTACGTCGAACCGCTTCACGGAGGTCACCGATTCGCCAAGCTTCTCGCGAAAGCGGATGACCGCCGTTCCCAGCGCCGTCAGCACATCTTCTTTGCTGGCGGCTTCGACCTGTTCGCGCGCAATCACGTCACCGGTGCTTGCCTGAATGGCTTCGATCGCGAGCACATACTGGGTACCCAGCTTGGCGATCGAACCCGCAACGAGCGAGTTCAACTGCTCGCGTTGAGCGATATCGCGCGCCACGCCACGAGTGACCGGTTCATCAGCCGGCCGCTCCATGAGACGGAGCGTTTCCCGCACGCGTTCGTCGGGAAACACCCGCAGAAACGGTGACTGCTCGAGACCCACCGCGAGCGCGACTTTGAGCGCGCCATCGAAGACGGCTTCACCGGTACTGTTCTGAAAATCGGCAAGCACCAGCGTGTCACGGTTGGTGAGCGCCGGACGACTGCGGTAGCTGTACGAGGCAAACGCCGTGGCCACGACGACGATCAACGACGCGAGTGCGGCCGCAGCCATCCGTCGGCCCTTGCGACGTCCAGGCATCGCCAACGATGCGTCGAGCAGCGTCAGCATCGCGGCAATCGAGGCCGGTCGCCGTGCCGGATTCGGGGCGAGCGCCTGCATCACCGCGGCTTCGAGTTGAGGATCGACGTCGCGCACGATCGTCGACGGCTCTGGCGGCAGGCCCGGTGTGGCCGAGGGCTTCGAAAACGCCGGTCGACCGACGATCAGCTCATACAGAATCAGACCGACCGCGTAAACATCGGTCTGCTTGGTGAGCGAGGAACCGGCGATGCGTTGCTCCGGCGCCATGTATGCCGGAGTGCCCGAGAGGTCCGCGATGCCGGCCTCGATTCTCGTGGCCACGCCGAAGTCGGTCACACGGACGTACCCGTCGCGGTCGATGAGGACGTTCGCGGGTTTGAGATCGCGATGCAGGATGCCCTGCGCGTGCGCGGCGATCACACCCGAACAGATTTGTTTGCCGATGTCGATCACCTTCTCTGAAGGCAGCCGGCCCGCGCGGCGAAGCAGCGTCGCGAGGTCCTCGCCTTCGATGAGCTCCATCGAATAGAAGACCCGACCGCCCGACTCCCCCACATCAAAGACACGACAGACGGCAGGATGGGTGATTTGTCGCGCGACCCGCACTTCCTGGAGGATGCGCTCCCGGTCGTGCGTCGTCGTCGACCGCAGCACTTTGAGGGCGACCACCGTTCGCAGGACGAGGTCATCCGCTCGCCAAATCTCGCCCGCACCCCCCTCGCCGATCCGCGCAATCATCCGGTAGCGCTCAGCGAAGACATCGCCCGGTACGAACGGTCCCCTCGTCTCGCCCGCGTAGCCGAACGGCGAGCGGGCAGACGGCGGCGTCAGCGCAGCAAGGGCGAAAGTACGGTCGGTAGGACGGTCCGACAACTGTGGCTCCGGAGATAGTCAGTCTAACTCGGCAGAGCCGCTATGTCGAGCCCAGTCAGGCAGATACAGCTGGGTGGTGGGGTGTTAGTTGGTGGATGGTGGTTGCTGGTCGGTCGAGGTCCGCAACTTAACACGGCCTACACCCCACGACCCACCATCCACCACCTGGCCATTGCGGAGATTCGCCCGCGGTGACGCGTTAACGGGCGTGAGCAGTTTCACAGCCAGAAGTTCCACATACCGGGCCATGACGGTCGCGATGATCTGCGCCGCCGCCGTGACAGCCCAGTACGTCAGCGGCAAAGCGATCCGCGACGCGCTGTTCTTCACCGCAGCCGACGTGACGGCGCTACCCGCGATGCTGACAGCCGCGGCCGCCTGTTCGATCCTGCTCGTCTGGATCCACGCTCGAATCGGCCGACGCGTCGCGCCCCGTGATCTCGTCCCCGCGTCGTTTGTCGTGAGCGGCGCGTGCTTCCTGATCGAGTGGATGTTCCGCGCTCAGGCGCCTTCCACCGTCGCGGTGCTGGTCTATCTCCACGTCTCGGGGATGACCCCGCTGCTCGCGTCCGGTGTCTGGCTCATCACAAGTGAACGCTTCAATCCGCGCACCGCAAAGAAAGGCTTCGGCCGCGTGGCGGCGGCGGGAACACTTGGCGGTCTGGTCGGGACGTTGATATCTGAACGGGTGGCAGCGATCTTCGGCGGACCGACCATGCTGCTGACGCTGGCGGCATCGCAGTTCGGCACCGCGTGGCTCGTGCGCATGCTGGCCAATAGCGCACAGCCGATGGTGCTCCGCGAGGATGACGCCACTGCGGAAGTGCCGGTCACGGGCGAAGGACCAGCGCGCTCCGGACTGCGCGTGATCGCCGAATCCCCGTACCTTCGCGACGTCGTCGCCGTGGTGGTCCTCGGGACCGCCGGCGCGGCGCTCCTCGACTACCTGTTCAAGGCGCACGCGGTCCAGACGTTTGGCACCGGCGACGGCCTACTGCGCTTTTTTGCGATGTATTACGCCGGCTGCAGCCTGGTCGCGTTCCTGCTGCAGACCACCGTCAGCCGTGCGGTGCTGGAGCGTTTCGGACTCGGACTCACGACGAGCACGCCATCGGTCGCGCTTCTCGTCGGAGGTATCACCGGGCTGATCGCCCCCGGCTTCGGCACCCTCCTGGCAGCCCGTGCCGGCGAGTCGGTCTTCCGCGGCTCCCTGTTCCGGGCAGGTTACGAGGTCTTCTACACGCCGATTCCCGCATCCGAGCGACGAGCGGCGAAGTCGCTCATCGACGTCGGGTTCGATCGCCTCGGCGATGCGGTCGGCGCCGCGCTGGTGCGTATCGTACTGCTGACGGCACCCGCCGCGCAGGCGTCGGCGATTCTCGGCGTCGCGATTGCCACGTCGATTGGCGCCATCGCGATTGCCACGCGCCTGAATCGCTGGTACATCCGCACGCTGGAGAACAACCTGCTCAATCGCGGCGTCGGTGTCGACCTGTCGACGACGATCGATGGGTCCACCGCGAAAGTGCTTCAGAGTCTGCGTGGCCGTTTGACGCTGCGCAGCGCCGAAACGACCAGGCACGCGACGATGATGTCCGTGGCGCGCGACCCGATCCTGCAGGACATCCTCGCGCTGCAGTCAGGGAGCCGGCATGCGGTGACGCGGGTGCTCTCGCGATCGGAGGGCCCGTCGGCGGTGCTGGTGCCTCACGTGATTGCGCTTCTCGGTTCCGACATGTTCGCGGAATACGCGTTGTTCGCGCTCCGCAAGGTGGCGGAAGAACGTGTCGGACAGCTGACCGATGCGCTCGTCGACCCGGCGACCGACGACGCCACGCGACGGCGCCTGGCGCGCGTCTTCTCGGTCTGCGTGTCGCAACGGGCGGCGGACGCGCTCATGATCGCCCTTGACGATCCGCGCTTCGACGTGCGGTACCACCTCGCCCGTTCGCTGGCCGCGATCTACGATCGCAACCCGCGCGTGCAGGTCGATCGGGAGCGCGTCATTTCGGTCGTGCTGAAGGAGATCTCGATCAGCGTGCCGGTCTGGGAGAGCGAGCGGCTGCTCGAGGGGTTCGTCAGCCAATCGAGCCTCGACAACATGGTCCGTCAGCGCGCCGAGCAGAGCCTGGGGCACGTCTTCACGCTGTTGTCGCTCATCCTGCCGCGCGAGCCACTGCACATCGCGTTTCGCAGCGTCAACAGCGAAGATCGCAATCTTCGCGGCACGGCGCTCGAATATCTCGAAGGCGTGTTGCCGGCGCCGGTCCGCCAGGCGCTGTGGCCGTATCTGATCCGCCCGCGCGTCCGGCAAACGGCTCGTCCCAGCGGCGCGGCGATCGCCAGCCTGCTGCGCACGAGCCCGTCGGTGACTCTCAAGGGCATGGCTGCTGCCCGCGATTCAGAAACGGCCCGGGCCGCCGTCACGCACTAAGCGCAGGAATCAGGATTCAGGTATCTCGATTCAGGGCTGGTCTAGGAATCAGTCCTGATTCTTCTCGCTCCACGAACCACCACCCACCACTAACCACCCAGCCCTTGCGGGTTTCTTCGCGTCCTGTCGCGTTAGCCGGTAGACACCCGCTACCCCAGGAGATTGCGATGTTCCAGGCCCGAGACCTATCCAGCGCCCCACCAACCGCATCGCGGCTCGAGCGCGCGCTCTCGATGTTCACGGACGTTCGCCCTGGTGAAGCGGCGACCGCCCTGCTGCTCCTCGCGAACATCTTCGTGCTCCTCGTCTGCTACGCGATTCTGAAGACGGTGCGTGAGCCGCTGATTCTGCTTGGCGGGGGCGCCGAGGTGCGGTCGTACGCGGCGGCTGGTCAGGCGTTGCTGCTGATCGGGTTCGTTCCCCTTTACAGCTGGTTCGCCAACAAGGTTAGCCGCGGCACGCTGCTCGTCGGCGTCGGCCTGTTCTTCATCGCCGGACTCGAGCTGTTCGCGGCGGCCGTCGCCGCCGGGCTGCCCTATGTCGGCGTCGTGTTCTTCATCTGGCTCGGCATCTTCAACATCTCGCTGGTTGCGCAGTTCTGGTCCTTCGCCAACGACATCTATAGCAAGGACGCCGGCGCGCGGCTGTTCCCGATCATCATGGTCGGCATGACGGCAGGCGCGCCGCTGGGATCCTTTATCGCGGCGCGGTTGTTCCGCTCGGGCATCGGACCGGCGTCGATGCTCCATCTTGGCGCCGCGCTCCTCTTCGTCAGCACCTGTATCTACTTGCACCTCCACCGCCATGCCGAGCGTCGACGCCCGGCACCCGCCCCGATGCAGACCACCAGCGGAGGCTTCCGCCTGGTGCTCGGCAATCGGTATCTCCGCTTGATTGCCGCGCTCGTCGTGCTCCTCAACGTCGTCAACACGACCGGTGAGTACCTCGTAGCGCGGCTCCTCTCTCACCACGTGAGTGAGCTCGCGCAGATGAATCCTGGCTTCGACAAGCAGGCCTACATCGGCGCGTTCAGCGGGGAGTACCAGTTCTGGGTGAACGTGGTCGCGCTCCTGATGCAGGCGTTTCTGACCTCACGACTCGTGAAATACGCGGGCTTGCGCGGCGTGCTGCTGGCGCTTCCGTTGATCGCGCTGGGCGGCTACGCCGTCATCGCCGCCGGCGCCGGCTTCTCCCTCGTGCGCTGGATCAAGACGGCGGAGAACGCGACTGACTATTCGGTGATGAACACCGGGCGCCAGCTGCTCTGGCTGCCCACGAGCCGCGACGAGAAATACAAGGCCAAGCAGGCGATCGACACGTTCTTTGTCCGCACCGGAGACGTTATCTCAGCAGGGGTTGTTTTTATGGGAGCAAATCTCCTGCATCTCACCGTCAGTCAGTTTGCTGCAGTCAACGTCGTGTTCACGATCGTGTGGCTGATGGTCGGCCTCCGAATCCTCGGGATCGGCGGACAGCTGCCGCGTCTCCAGCTTCGTCCGCTGGCAACGGCGGCCGCGATGCTGGCGCTCGTTGCCGTGCTCGCGACACCGGCGGTCGCGCAGGAGGCGGCGGCGCCCGCACAACCGCAGACGCGCGAAGGACACCTGGCCACTCAGCAGGCGGACAAGGCGCTGCGTCTGAAGGAATACGTGCCATCCGTCCTCGAGAAGCGCCTCGAGATGGTCGAGTCGATGTTGTCCGCGAAATCGAACGTGTATCCGTTCATCGGCAGCACCGGTATGGAGGGCGGCGGGTTTGCGCTCGGCCCCGGATATCGGGCGAGGTTTGGAGAAACCGCCCGCTTCGACACGCACGCGGCAGTGTCGTTCCGTCGCTACAAGGTCGTCGACGCCACGTTCATGCTCCCCGGTCTGGCCAATGACCGACTGAGTTTCAAAGCGCAGGGAAACTTGTTCGACGCTCCCGACGTTGCGCTCTACGGAACCGGCAATGACTCCAACGACGTACGCATGGGATTTTCGTATCGGACGGTCACGGTCGGCGGCACGGCGCAGTTCAACGTCACCAAGCCATTCGCGATCGGCGCCGGAATGGACATGATGGACGTGCAGGCAAAGCCGGCCGACGCGACCAGCTTTCTCGCGACGTCTGCCGACCCGACATATCGCCGGAGCCGTGTGTTTGCGGAGTACGACACGCGCACGTCGCCCGGATACACGCGGAGCGGCGGTCTGTATCGCGTCGATTTCGCCGACTATCGCGACACGCACGACGGAGCTCTGAGCTTTCGGCGTGTCGATGCGGACGTCCGCCAGTTCGTGCCGGTCTTGCGCGACAACTGGGTCATCGCGCTGCGCGCGCTTGCGTCGTCGACGTCGACGTTGAGCGGACAGGAGGTCCCCTACTTTCTGATGCCGGACCTTGGCGGCAGCCACACGCTCCGCGGTTACTCGTCCTGGCGTTTCCGCGACCGGAACCGCCTGCTGCTCAGCGGTGAATATCGCTGGACGACCGGCCGCTTCGTCGACATGGCGCTCTTCCTCGATGCCGGAAAGGTCGCCCCGACGTTCAGCGACCTCGGTCTGAGCGACATGAAGAAGACCTATGGCGTCGGCCTGACGCTGCACACGTTCACGAGCACGGTCACGCGCATCGAGCTGGCGCGGACGCCTGACGGCAACAGCATCGGGTTGTCGTTCAGTCCCAGCTTCTGACATGAGGATGATTCCCATGAGACCCCACGCATATCGCACCGCGCTGCTGGTGGCTGTCACGTTCGCCGCGATCGCGTCGGTCACCGTTCTTGGTTCGCCGACGACGCCGAAGTTCTTCGCCGACGACCCGATCCGTACGGAGCCGGCGACGCAGGACGCGTCGAGCGTGAAGCCGAACGAGGTCAAGCTGTTCGTCGATCTCGCCTATAACATCCTCACCGGGACGCCGGTTGCGAATCCGGGCCGCGCGAAGAACGTGAACACGATCGACGAGGTTCCTGATTCTGCGTGGTACACGAATCGCCTCGGCCACATGGCCCTCACGTCTGACGACATCGCCCGTGGTCCCAATACGACATCGGGGCCTGTCGACGGAACGTGGACCGTCACCTCGTCCAAGAGCGACGGCGTGACGCCCGGATTCACGATCAAGGACTCCACGGGACAGCGTTGGTTCCTCAAGTTCGATCCGCCGGGATATCGCGGCATGGCGACCGGGACCGAGGTCGTGGTCACGAAGCTGATGTGGGCGCTCGGCTACAACGTTCCCGAGAATCACATCGCACACTTCCGTCGCGGTCAGCTCGTCGTCGGACCCAAGGCGCGCTTCACGCCGGCCGGCGGAGACGCACGGCCGATGCGCGACAGTGATGTCGATGCGCTTCTCTCACGCGCGGATCGCGACGCGGATGGTTCGTACCGCGTCGTCGCGAGCAAGGCACTCGAAGGAACGCCGGTGGGTCGGATTCGCTTCGTAGGGGTCCGCACGGACGACCCGAACGACATCGTTCCGCATGAGGACCGCCGCGAGCTGCGCGGCTACGGTGTGTTCGCGGCGTGGTTGAACCACGTGGATGCCAAGGCCATCAACTCGCTCGACACGCTCGTCACCGAGAACGGCCGCTCCTACATTCGTCATCATCTGATCGACTTCGGATCCGCGCTCGGCAGCGGCGGCGTCGCGCCGGCGGAGTACGCGGCCGGACACGAATACCTCGTCGAGCACGGTCTTGCCGGCAAGCGCATGCTGGCCTTCGGGTTCGCGCGTCCCGATTGGCAGCGTCGTTCCTTCTATGAGGCCCGGTCGATCGGGCGCATTCAGAAGGAAAACAGCGACTTCAATCCCGACGCCTGGAAGCCGCGCGTTCCGAATCAGGCGTTCCTGCATGCCCGTGGCGACGACAAGTTCTGGGCGGCGCGCAAGCTGATGGCGATGACGACGAACCTGCTGTGGGCGGCGGTGCGCTCCGGCGAGTTCAACGACCCGGCTTCCGAGGAGTTCCTCGTTCACGCGCTGGCGCAGCGTCGCGACGCCATCGTGCGGATGTATCTTGCCGCGGTGAACCCCATCGTGGATCCCGCGCTCGATGACGAGGGAACGCTGACGTTCACCAACGCGGCGGTCGATGCGGACGTGGCGCAGGCGCCCGGCGGATATCGCGCCGTGTGGTCGACGTTCGACAACGTCACCGGCGTCACCGTTCGATTCGGTGAAACCCATGCTCGCGGCACGGTGGTTGTCGCGCCGAGTGAGCTGCCGCAGACCGACGGCGGATTCATCCAGGTGTCGCTGAGTGCGATCGGCGCGCAGCATCCGGCATGGGAAAAGCCGGTGCACGCCTTCTTCCGCAAGCACCAGGGTGGCTGGCAACTGGTGGGCCTGGAGAGGATGCCTGAACTGTAGCTGGCGCCTTGTCAATTCCCAATTCCCAACTCCCTGACGCCCGAGCCAACCTCCAACACACGCAGGGGAATATCCGGAGTTGGGAGTTGGTCCGGCGTCAGAGGGTTGCGAGTTGACCAGCGACGCGCGTGATACGATCCGGGCCATTCCCAGTCAAACTGATAACCCGGATCGACGTTGTTGACACGATCACTGTTCCTCGCCCTCGCGCTGATTCTCGCCAGTACCTTCCCTGCCCGAGCCGCTGAAACGGGTTCCATCTCCGGCACCGTCTTCGACCAGAGTGCACAGCCCGTCGCCAATGCCAACGTTCGGCTGAGCGGAGAACGTTTGCCGGCCGAGCGCACGGTCCAAACCGGGGACTCCGGCGCGTATCGCTTCGAATACCTGCTGCCGGGCGACTACACCATCGAAATCGATCATCCCGACGGGCGCATCCGGCGTGCGGCCATCGTCGAGCTCGGACGCGACACACAGGTCGACGTCGTCGTCGGCGTCGCCGTGACCGAGCAATTGACCGTTGTTGCGGTGAGGCCGGTGGTCGACACGCGATCGACCGAGGTCAGCTTCAACGTCAAAGAAGATGTCCTCAAGACGCTTCCGTTGGAGCGAACGTATCGCGGCTTGTTCCAGTTGATTCCCGGGGTGCCGGACAACCGCAGCCCCATTGGTCCCGCGGCCGGCGGCAACCGTCAGGACAACACCTATCTGATCGACGGTGCCAACATCACGAACCCCGCGTACGGATATCTGAGCACCGAGATCAACGAGCTCGATATCGCAGAGGTGAACCTGAAGCGCGCCGGCGTGACCGCCGAATTCGGGCGTACCGGTGGCAGCATCACGAACGTCGTGAGTCGGACCGGATCGAATCGGTTGTCGGGACTCGCTCGAATCGATTGGCTGCCGGAAGGATTGGTCGGCGGTTACAAGCTGCCAGACGATTTGCGCGCGCGTGGCATTCGCCTCGGTGCGTTTCGCGATCCGCTGCTGACGACGGAGACGGGACCGGCAGTGGGAATCGGTGGCCCGCTCAAGCGCGATCACATCTTCTTCTACGGCTCGGCGCGCTATTCGCGTGAGACGAAGTGGAACCGCTTCAACAAAGTCGGCACGGAGCTGCCCGATGAAGTGCACTCGGTGCAGGAGTACTACGGAAAGATCACGGCGGTGCCAACGGTGCGCCATCAGCTGAACGTGAGTTACCGGCAACGGCCGCACGACATCGACGACTACAGTCTCGACTCCGACGCCGCACCGTCGACCGCGACCGACACCGACAACAGCGCGGCGATTGCCAGTGCCGATTGGGCCTATTTCCTCGATGCCCGAACGGCGGTGAACGTCCGGTATCTCTTCGCGAAGGAGAACAACGAGAACATCCCAGTCACGGACCTCGGGTATCTGCCGACGTTCAACCCCCGCTCGTTGGCCACCATGGGCCAGTACAACGATCCGCTGCAGGCCGACCTGAAGGTCGGCGGCCAGCAGTACACGAACGTTCAGAACTATCGCCGGCACGAGGTGCGTGCGATCGGGAGCCGGTTCTTCGACGTCGGTCGCAGCAGCCACGCGCTCAAGGCCGGTGTCGGGTACGAGTTCGGCCAGGAGGACTTGAATCGCGTCGCCAACGGCTGGGGAACGATCGTGGCGCTCACGCAGAACGGCGTGCCCGCCCTGCGCACTCGCTACTACACCCGCCAGTCGGCGCAGCTTGGACAAGGGAGTACTTACTCCGTGTTCGTCCAGGACGACATGACATTTGCCGCGCGACTGGCGGTCAATGCCGGGCTCCTGCTCAATCGCGACGACTTCGCCCAGCACGTGAGCGGCAGTGGCGGCTGCCCTGCCACGATCACGCTCGAGGGCGGCGCGGCGGTCTACGAATCACATGGCGACACGTGCACGTTCCTCCGCTTCGGGTTCGCCGACGAAATTCAGCCGCGCATCGGCGTGAGCTATCAGGCCCGGCAGAACAAGGGCGACAAGGCGTACGCGAACTGGGGCCGCTACTACAACATGGACCAGAAGTCGGCGGGGCGAAGCCTTGCCCCGAGCCGCATCTTCCAGACGCAGACGTTCTTCGACTTGAACGGCAACGTGCTCTCCACCGGGCCGCTCGCCTCGACAACCGGCAAGATGATCGACCCGGACATCGAGCCGATCTACACCGACGAGGTCGTGGTCGGTTATGCGACTCCGCTGTCGCCGAACTTCAGCATCGACGTATTCGCGATGTTCCGGACGATGCACAATTTCATCGAGGACGTGCCCTCACGCATCAACGGCACTGCACCGGACAGCGGCCCGTTCGTGGCAGTCAACCTGCCGTGCACGCGGTTTGCGGCCTGTCAGGCGGCAGACGCGAAGCGATCCTATCGAGCGTTCACGGTCGACGTGCGGCGGCGTGTGAGTCAGGCCTGGTCGACGGACGTGAGTTACACGTGGAGCAGGTTCGAGGGGAATTTCGATCTCGACTACTCGACCGTTCCCGTCTTCAACACCTCATCCTTCATTCAGGATGGACCGGGAACGAACGTCGAGGATCCGAACCGCTTCGGTCCGCTGTTCGAGGATCGTCCGCACGTGCTGAAGGCGTTCACGACCTATGCGGCCACCAGCCGCGTGACCACGTCGACATACCTCCGCGTGCAGAGCGGCACGCCATGGGCGGCGCGCGGACGCGACTGGGAAGGAGCGGTGCTCAACTATCTCGAGCCGGCGGGCAGCCATCGCAACCCGACATGGGCGAACCTGGACGTGATGGGATCGTACCGCGTGCCGACGCGTGGCCGGACGACGCTGTCCGTCGAGGCGCGGCTGCTCAATGTCTTCGACAACCAGACACGGCTCTCGACCGACGCGCAGCAATTCCTCGATCTGCGGACGGTGTCGACGCCGCCCTACTTCTCGCCCTATCTGCAGCCGAACCCGTTCTTTTCAACCGGGAACCAGTTCGCGCCGCCCCGCCGCCTCTATCTCGCGGCGTTGATGGGCTTTTGACGTGATGGCGCGCCTGACAAGGCGCGCCCTACCGAGATTGGCTGCGGCCTACAGCCATGGTGGCGCGGACCTTGTCAGGTCCGCGAGATGGAATCGCAAATAGAATTCCCTTGTGCCCCGTAACCAGGAGGTCATTCGCCAGTGGAAGGTCCTGCACGCGCTGGAATCATCCCGTCATGGCGCCACGATTGATGGCCTCGCCGGTGAGCTCGACGTCACGACCCGGACGATCCGCCGCGACCTGGCCGCGTTGCAGGAGGCTGGATTTCCCCTCTACGATGAGCGTAATGATGACGGGCGCGTGCACTGGCGGATCGATGGCCAGGTCCTGAAAGGGCTCGAGACCGGATTCACGCTCGCGGAGATGTGCGCCCTGTACTTGAGCCGCAACCTCCTCGAGTCGGTCGCGGGGACACCGTTTCAGCGCGACCTGACACACGCCTTCGAACGGCTGGAGAAGATGCTCTCGCCACGGATGCGACAGTTTCTCGATCGCCTGCCGTCGGTGCTCGCCGCCAAGCCCGGTCCGCGCGTGCGCGGCGGCGATTCCTCGCCGGCCATCGTCGCCCGTCTGCTCGAGGCGACGCTTCACTTCCGCGTCGCCACCATGCGTTATCACTCGGTGTCGAGCGGGCGGGTCAAGGATTACGAGCTGCATCCGTATCGTCTGGCCTTCGCCCAGGGCGGCCTCTATCTGCTCGCCTACGTCCCCGAATACGACGACGTGCGCACGTTCGCGATCGAGCGGATCCGGAGCGTCTCGCTGGAGAAGCAGACCTTCACGCCACGGCAGAACATCGGCGATGATGTGTTCGCCAATTCGCTGGGCGTCCACATGGGAGGCAAGGCCGCGCCGATCGAGATCGAGTTCGATCAGCGCGTGGCCCCTTATGTGCGGGCGCGCGTCTGGCACGCGTCGCAGCAGCTTCGCGATCACGCTGATGGTCGGCTCACGCTGACGATGCAGGTTTCTCACGATTGGGCGCTGCGCAGCTGGATTCTGAGTTGGGGCGCATTCGCGCGCGTGGTTTCACCCGCAACGGTCGCGTCTGAAATCGCCACCGATCTCCAGGCCGCTCGCGCTCTATACGTCTAATGCTGCGACGCCCCATCCTCCTCGCGATCGTCGCCTTCCTGCTGCTGTTCGTGGCGGCACCCTCGTTGATCGCTTTCTACACGGACTGGCTGTGGTTTGGCGAAGTTGGCTATCAGTCCGTCTATCTGACGATCCTGCGGACGCAGGCACTGCTCTTTACGGCGGTGTTTGCCGTCGCCGCGATCTGGATCGACGTGAACCTGCGCATCGCGCTGCGATCGGTCCGCGAGTCTCGCCCGTTGTTCATCACGCGAGATGGCGTCGAGGTCGCCGTCGGCGCGTCGCAGCTGCGTCTGGTCGCCAACGCCGTGTCGATCGTCGCCGCGGCGCTGCTGGGCCTGTACGCGTCGAGCGAATGGGACGTGTGGCAGACGTGGCGTCATGCCACGACTTTTGGATCGGTAGACCCGGTGCTCGGACATGACGCGTCGTTCTACGTGTTCGCACTGCCTTTCTTCCGCGCCGTCGTCGGCCTGGCGCAGACGTTCATCGTCATCGCGGCGGTGGGTACCGGCGCCATCTATCTGATCGCTGGCAGCTCCGTGCTGATTGTTCCGTCGCGCCCGATGCTGCCGCCCGGTGCGCGACGCCATCTGTCGATGCTCGTGGCGGTGTTCTTCGGGCTGCTGGCGGTGAGCGCCTGGCTGCATCGCGCGGAATATCTGATTCAGCCGTCGGGGATCATCTACGGCGCGGGATACGCGGACGTCTATGCGCGTCTGCCCGCCAACGCCATTCTGATCGCCGTCACCGTGGTCGCCGCGCTGCTCGTCCTCGTGCAGGCGTTTTCCTTTCGCCGCTGGCCGATTCCGGTCGCGATCGCCCTTTACGTCGTCGTCTCGATCGCGGGAGAGGTCTACAGCAGCGTACTCCAGCGGTTCGTGGTGACGCCGAACGAGCAGGCACGGGAATCGCCGTTCATCCAGTACAACATCGACGCGACGCGGCGTGCGTTCGATCTGGATCGGGTGGACACGAGCGAGCTGTCTGGCGACGCACTGCTCACGCGAGAGGACATCGCGCGCAACGCCGTGACGCTGCAGAACGTGCGACTCTGGGATCATCAGCCGCTGTTGCAGACGTTCGGGCAGATCCAGGAGATCCGCACGTATTACGACTTCGTGTCGGTCGACAACGACCGCTACATGGTGGGCGGCGCACTGCGACAGGTCATGCTGTCGGCGCGCGAGCTGAACCCGAACAGCCTGCCAAATCGAACGTGGGTCAACGAACGCCTGACCTTCACGCACGGATATGGGCTGACCTTGGGACCCGTGAATCAGGTGACGCGCGAAGGGCTGCCGGTGCTGTTCGTGCAGAACATGCCGCCGGACACGACCGGTGGGCTGAAAATCGACGAGCCCAGTCTCTACTTCGGCGAGCTGTCGAACGACTACGTGATCGTGCGGACGCGGACACGCGAGTTTCACTATCCGCGCGGCGACGACAACGTGTTCACGCAGTATGCAGGGCGTGGCGGCGTTGCGATCGACAGCCTGTGGCGCAAGCTGCTGTTCGCGTTCCGCTTCGGCTCGTACCAGATCGTGCTGAGCGACGCGATCACCCCGGAGAGTCGGATCCTGTTCAATCGGAACATCCGCGACCGGGTACGAACGATCGCTCCATTTCTGACCTTCGATCGCGATCCGTATCTGGTGCTGGCGGGGGGGCGACTGGTCTGGCTGTATGACGCCTACACGACCAGCGATCGCTATCCCTATTCGACGCCGAGCGCGGCGGGTGTGAACTACATCCGCAACGCCGTGAAGTTCGCGATCGATGCCTACGACGGGACGACGACCGCCTATGTGTCCGACGAGCGCGATCCAATCGTGCGCACCTACGCGGCAATCTTTCCCGATCTGTTCAAGCCGCTGGCGCAGATGCCCGCGGCCTTGAAAGAGCACGTGCGGTATCCCGAGGATATCTTCGCGATCCAGTCGGCGATGTATGCGACCTACCACATGACGCAGCCGGCGGTGTTCTACAACCGCGAGGATCAGTGGGAGGTGCCGGCAGTCGATCAGTCCGCGGACGGCCGCGCCGACAGCGACATCATGCAGCCGTACTACACGATCATGCGGCTGCCGAACGAACCGGACGCCGAGTTCATCCAGATGCTGCCGTTCACGCCGCGGCGCCGCGACAATCTGGCGGCCTGGCTGGTCGCCCACAGTGACGGCGAGCATTACGGACGCCTGAGCGTCTTCCAGTTCCCGAAGCAGAAGCTGGTGTTCGGACCCCGTCAGGTCGTCGCGCGCATCAATCAGGATCAGGCGATCTCGCCGGTGATTACGCTGTGGAACCAGCAGGGCTCGGAGGTGATCTGGGGCACGCTGATGGTGATCCCGCTCGAGGAGTCGCTGATCTACGTGCGGCCGCTGTATCTGCGCGGCGCGGGTGGTCGCATTCCTGAGCTCCGCCGCGTGGTGGTGGCGTATCAGAATCAAATCGTGATGGAGGAGACGCTCGACGCGGGGTTGGCGCGTCTGTTTGGAGGCGCCGCTCCCCCGCCGCGCCCAGCGGAAGATGTGCGAAGTCCGCAACAACCCGGCGGCGGTGCACCTTCACCGCCACCGGCCGCGGCGGCTGCGCCCAGTCCGACGCAAACCGCCCTCGCCGTCGAAGCGCGAGAACACTACGACCGCGCCATCGCCGCCCAACGCGCTGGCGACTGGGCCAAGTACGGCGACGAACTCCGCATGCTGGGGCAAACGCTCGAGAAGATGAACGCACGATAAAATCCCAAAGCGCCAATCCATGCCGGGTCGCCTGAAGGCGGCCCCCACGGCCGCCATGCTCCGGGCCACCTGAAGGTGGCCGTGCGACCGCCATGCCTCGGGCCGCCTGAAGGCGGCGCCTGCGACCGCCATGCCTCGCGCCACCTGAAGGCGGCCCCTACGACCCGCCATGCTCCGGGCCACCTGAGGATGGCCCCTACGACTGCGGTGGTCTCCGCCTGAAGCCGCCCTCTTGGACGGACGTGGGGGCCGCCTTCAGGCGGCCCGGACAAATCTTGCGATCGTGGGGGCCACCTTCAGGTGGCCCTGACAAGATCGCCATCGTAGGGGCCCACCTCAGGCGGCCCTTCCATTGCCTGGTCGGATTGGCATGTCTCGATACCCACACCACCTCCGCGCCTTCGATTACCGCGGCTTCTACCGCTATTTCCTGACGTTCTGCACACATGAGCGCTCGCGACACTTCACAACCCGCGAGCATGTCGAACTGGTGTCGCAGCAAATTCAGCGTACTTGCCTCGAAGAACAGTTCGCAGGAATTGCGTACTGCTTCATGCCCGATCACCTCCACCTGCTCGTCGAGGGTCAGCGGGAGGATGCTGATCTGAAGCGATTCATCAAGAGTGCGAAGCAGTATTCGGGTTTCCATTTCAGGGAGAGGACTGGGCTGCGCTTGTGGCAGCGATACGGATTCGAGCACGTGCTGCGTGAGGAGGAAGACACGATGAAGGTCGCGTACTACATCATCGCGAACCCTGTTCGCGCCGGTATGGTCGCGTGTCCGGCGGATTACCCGTACTGGGGATCGTTTGCGTATTCGCGGGACGAGTTGCTGGAATACATTCGGGCCGCCTGAAGGCGGCCCCTACGACCGCCCATGCCCCGGGCCGCCTGAAGGCGGCCCCTACGACCGCCCATGCCCCGGGCCGCCTGAAGGCGGCCCCTACGACCGCCCATGCCCCGGGCCGCCTGAAGTGCGGCCCCTACGACCGCCCATGCCCCGGGCCGCCTGAAGTGCGGCCCCACGACCGCCATGCCCCAGGCCACCTGAAGGTGGCCCCTACGATTGCGGTGGTCCCCGCCTGAAGGCGCCCTCTTGGACGGACGTGGGGGCCACCTTCAGGTGGCCCTCGGATCGCTGGCTGACTGCGGTTGCGTCAGCAGCCAGGCGCGCAGGGCTTCGGCGACGGTCCAGGCCTGCGCGATACAGCCGCGGGGGATGAACGGTTCTTCCGCGTCGAAGATCTCGCTCATGGTCCCTATGCCAGCGTCATTCAAGTGTGCGACCAGACCTTCGACGCACTTGCGGGCGCCGGCCGTATCCTCCGGGTGCAGCTTCAGCCACGCATCGACGAACGGACCGACGAACCAGCCCCACACAGTCCCCTGGTGATATGCGGCGTCGCGAGCGCGCAGGTCGCCGTAATACTGCGGCTTGTAGTCGCGATGGCCCGGCGCGAGCGATCGCAGGCCGACCGGAGTGAGCAGACGATCGCGCACGACGTCGAACACCGGCTGCCAGCGGGCGCGATCGAGCACGGGATGATCCAGGGAGATCGCGAGGATCTGATTCGGACGACAGGCGGTGTCGTCACCGTGTTCACCGTCGACGACATCGTACAGGTAGCCGCAGTCGTCGGACCAGAACCGCGCGTTGAACGATTCGCGCGCACGCTCGGCGTACTCCTCCACCTGTGGCGCCATCGGGTCGCCTTCCTCCCGTAACCAGTCGCCGAGCAGGCGCAGCGCGTTGTACCACAGCGCATTGATCTCGACCGCCTTGCCTCGCCGCGGCGTGACCACCCAGCCGTCGACCTTCGCATCCATCCACGTGAGCTGGTATCCCTCCTCGCCTTGTCTGACCAACCCGTCCTTCGGATCGACGCCGATGCCGAACCGCGTGCCGCGCACGTGATGCTCGAACACCGACTTCAACTTTGGAAGCAGTTGACGCAAGGTCGAGCGATCGCCGCTCGTCGCCATGTATCGATGAACCGCGTGGAAGAACCAGAGCGTCGCATCCGCCGTGTGATACAGCCCTTCCTTCGTCCCTTCGGGGAACATGTTGGGGATCAGCCCGTCGCGCACGTAGTGGCCGAAGGTGCGCAGGATATAGCCCGCTTCGCGCTGTCGACCGGTGCACAGCGTCAGACCTTCGAGGCTGATCATCGTGTCGCGGCCCCAGTCAGTGAACCAGTGGTAGCCGGCGATCACGGTACGGACCTCGTCGCCCGCCGCACGCGCGCGCGCCGCCTCCTCGATACGACCAGCAGGCGTGATGATGAATTGATCGGCAGCCAGCACCAGTTCCGCGGCCGCACTATTTCCGGCGACACGTCTGGCGGCTTCGATCAGCCGGTTACGCCGGCTGCGTTCGGCAGCTGGCAATTCTGTTGGACTGAGCGCGCCGATGGTCTCCCACGACTCGGTCGACGCGACGAGCGTTCCCGGTGTGTCGGGTCCCAGCGTGAGCCGGAAGTAACCCGGGGTCCACAGGTCGCCGGCAGCCTCGTAGCCGCGATGATGCTCCAGCGAGTAGACGATGTTGCTGAAGCTCTCGGGCACGACCGTGAACGCCTTGTCCTCGCCGTGCAGGAACAGCCGCAGCGGCGGCAGCTCGGTGCCGGGGACGATCTCGAACCGATCGCCGTACGCGTGCAGCGCATACGGAGCCGCCACCGGATGGTTGACCGGCGCTTCGTGAAGGCGAAAAGCCAGGAGAGGGCGGAGTTCGAGCCGAATCGGGTCGCGCGACAGCAGGCGATAGCTGATATGCGTGGTGTTCTGCTGCGCCGGCATCAACACGCGTTTCTCGACACGCACGCCGTCCACGTCGTAGGTCCAGACCGGCAGGCCAGCTTCGAGGCGGAAGTCAATCAGGTGGTGCGTGCTGTCGAACTCCTTGCCTGCCGGAGTGTCGACGACACGAGGCAGCGACGACATGCGGCCATCGGGCCATCGCAGCCGTTCCCAGACCGAGTTGAACATCATCGTGCGGCCAAACGGCGTGGGCAGCGCCGCAATCAGCAGACCGTGATAACGCCGCGTGAGGGTGCCGGCCACGGTTCCCGACGCATAGCCGCCGAGACCGTTCGTGACCAGCCATTCCTTCCACACGAGCGACTGCCGTCCGTCGTCGGTGTGCTCCCAGCGCAGCCGCCGCACGAGGTCAGTGTCGATTCGCTCCATCACCGCCATGATCGATCTCCGGTCGCAACACGATTGCGGAATGTCCCGGGATGCGCCACCCCTGGTCGGTCACGATGGGGGGCGTGCCGCTGCCTCCATACGTCGGTTGCTCGCTCGACCATTGGACGACCCATCGTGAACCGTGGGGAGCCGCGACGAGTGGTTCGGCGAACGATTCGGCAACGAGGTCCGGCCCGAAATTCACGGCCAGCAGCCGTTCGTCCGATTCGTGTGGCGTCATGAATCGCAGCACGAACGTCTCGGGCGCGAGCACCGCTCCATCGACCGCGCCCGGCGCCTGGGCCCGAAACGCCACCTCGCTCCTCCGCAGTGCGAGCAGGTCCTCGTGCAGCCGCCGATGGGTGACGTGTGCCTCGTACTCATGCCAATCGAGTCGGCATTGCTCGAACGTTTCGAGCGCGTGCGGCGGTGGCAGGCGTTCCTGCGCTTCCGGTGCAGCGAGGCTCGGAAACTGAGTGACGAATCCCGCTCGTCCCTGCTGCACCGCTTTCGCGAGCTCCGGGTTGTGGTCGGCGAAATAGCGGAACGGCGCACTCGATCCGAACTCCTGGCCCTGGAACAGCATCGGTGTCCCCGGCATCAGCAGCATAAGGGCTGTCATCGCCCGATACCGTGCCGGTGTCGTACGCAGCCGCACGCGCGATCCATCGCCGGAGTTGGCGATCTGATCGTGGTTCTCGATGAAGTTGACGAAGGCGGCGGGCGGCAGACCATGCGTTCGCGTGCCGCGATTCTGTCGCTGCCAGCCGTACCGCTGCCCCTGAAACAGGTAGCCGTACTTCGCGGCGGAGATGAACTCCTGCGGGACGCCGCGATGATCGGTGTAATACGCCTCGCGTCGCCCGGTCAACGCGACGATCGCGCTGTGATGGAAGTCGTCATTCCACAACGCGTCGAGACCGTATCCGCCGGCGTCGAGCGGCTTGACCAGGCGCACGTCCTGCGGCTCGTTTTCGGCCACGAGCAACACGCGCCGCCCGTTGGCCGCCGCCCGCGCAGCGGATCCGATCTCCGCCAGGATGTGCTCGCTGGATCGGTCATGGATGCTCTGTGTGGCATCGAGACGCAGACCGTCCAGGTGGTACTCGGCAATCCAGTAGCCTGCGTTGGAAATGAAATACTCACGCACAGGTGCGGCCTGGGGGCCGTCGAAATTCAGCGCGTCACCCCACTCGGTCTCCACTTTCTTCGCGAAGTAGTCCTTCGAATACTGCGCAAACACACAGCCGTCCGGTCCGAGATGGTTGTAGACGACGTCGAGGATCACCGCGAGACCGAACGAGTGCGCGGCGTCCACGAACGCGCGAAAGTCGTCGGGCTTGCCGTAGACGCGGACTGGCGCGTAGGGAAACACACCGTCGTAGCCCCATCCGAAGCGACCAGGAAACTCCGCGATCGGCATCACTTCAACCGTCGTCACGCCGCTGCGGACGAGATGCGGCAGCCGCGCAATCGCCGATCGCCACGTGCCTTCCTGCGTGAATGTGCCGATGTGCATCTCGTACAGCACCTGACCTTCGAGTCGCGGTCCGGTCCACGCCTCGTCCGTCCAGGTGAATCGCGCCGGGTCGACGATCATGGAGGCGCCGAACGGTCCATCGGGCTGGAAACGCGAGGCGGGATCGGGCAACTGATGCCCATCGAGCCGATACCAGTAGCGATCGCCCGGTCGAACGTCGGGCACGAAGGCGCTGTAATAGCCGGATCCCTCTGATTCGAGTGCAACCTCAGTCGCCTCGCCTCTCGGTCGCTCGACGATGAGCGAGAGCTCGCGCGGCGCCGGTGCCCAGACCCGGAAGTGCGCGGCCCGGTCCGGCTGCACATCGGCGCCCACGGGAAGCCGTCTCGTCAACGTGTGGCTCATCGATACGATCACCGGGGCGCCTCAGAGCAGCCCTGCACTCTCGCCGTGCAGAGATGATGCCGGCAACGGCGCATGCGAATGTGGCTGTGGTTCCGGCGCAGAATAGCTGCGCGGATTGTCGACACGATGCGTTTCAAGCTGACCATTGAATACGCCGGCACGCGCTACAGCGGCTGGCAGATTCAGAAGAATGCCAGGACGGTTCAGGGTGAGCTCTCTCGCGCGATCCGTGAAGCGACAGCTGTCAACGAATTCGAACTCTACGGAGCTGGGCGCACGGACGCCGGCGTCCACGCGCTGGCGCAGGTCGCCCATCTCGACATCGACACCACGCTCGGCGCAGAGCCACTACGCGGTCGGATCAACGACGGCTTGCCGTCCGACATCAACGTCCTCCGCGCCGATCGCGTGCGCCGCACCTTTCATGCCCGCCATGACGCGGTCGGCAGAAGCTACATCTACCAGATCGCGCGCAGACGCACCGCGTTTGCAAAGCCGTTCGTCTGGTGGGTGAAGGACGAACTCAGCGTCGATCGGATGCGAGCCGCCGCGCGGAGCTTCGTCGGGTTTCACGACTTTCAGTCGTTCTCCGACGACGAGCCGAGCGAGAAGTCGACGCAGGTCCTGGTCGACGTGCTCGAGATTCACGAGGATGGAGATCTGCTCGTGCTGCACGTCGAGGGATCGCACTTCCTGTGGAAGATGGTGCGACGAGTGGTCGGCGTGCTCGCGGAAGTCGGCCGCGGTGGGTTGTCAGAGGAGCAGGCGGCTTCGATGCTGGTCGAACGATCGAACGTGCCCGCTCGCCTGACGGCACCCGCGTCGGGTCTGTTCCTCGAGCGCGTGTATTACGAAGGCGATCGTCGAGACCTGCCGGTCGGAGCTCCGATCAGCCTGCCGCATATCTGATCGGAGCAATTCAAATGCAAAATTCAAAATGCAAGCTAAGACACTTGTCTGTGCTTCGAGTCGATACAACACTCGGAAAGCGACCGCGAGCGGTCAACGTAAGAACAAGTGCTTTAGCTTGAATCTGAATTTTGAATTTTGAATTACACACATCACCTCGAATGCCGGTGCATCAGGTCGATCAATTCGTCGTACATCGCCTCGGCTCGAGCACCGCCAGTCCGGATCGCATCGGTCGCGCACTGTTTGAGATGATGGCGCATGATCTCGCGAGCGACGGCGCGCAGCGCCTCGTGCACCGAGGAAATCTGCACGAGCACGTCGGCGCAATACCGCTCCTCTTCCACCATCTTCTGCAGCCCACGGACCTGCCCCTCGATGCGTCGCAAGCGCGTCAAGGTATGCGTCTTCGTATCTTCGTTCTTCACCTTCATGCCTGCACCCGTCGCAGCCGGAGGCTGTTGGCGACAACGCTGACAGAACTGAAGGCCATCGCGGCGCTCGCCAGAATGGGACTGAGAAGGACGCCGAAGACCGGATACAGAGCGCCGGCGGCGACGGGAATGCCGATCACGTTGTAAACGAACGCCCAGAACAGGTTCTGTTTGATCGTCCGCATCGCCGCTCGCGATAGACGAATCGCGGAGACGAGCGCGCGCAGGTCTGGGCGCATCAGCGCGACGTCCGCCGCCTCGAGCGCCACATCTGTCCCGCTCCCCATCGCGACGCCGACGTCGGCTTGTGCCAGTGCGGGTGCATCGTTGATCCCGTCGCCGACCATCGCGACCGCTCGGCCGTTGCGCTGAAGGTCCCGCACGGCGTCGACCTTCCCTTTGGGCAACACATCCGCAACGACCCGAGTGATGCCTGCCTCCGCGGCGATGACGTCGGCCGTGGCCTTGCGATCACCGGTGAGCATCACGACGTCGAGCTGCAAGTCTCGGAGATCAGCGACCGCGGCGCGCGAATCAGACCTGATCGGATCGGCAATCGCAATCACGCCGATCACGTCGTCGTCGCGCGAAACGAACACCGGCGTCTGAGCCGCAGTTGCCAGACGAGCGGATGCCTCCTGCCAGCGAGTCTCCAGACCATTGGGTGCCACCCATTCCGCCTTCCCGACCCTGACTGTCACAGCCGAGAATGCCCCGGCTGTCTGCACGACGGCCGATACACCCTGTCCGGGCTGCGCGCTGAAGTGATTGGCTGCCGGGATGGATATTCCGCGTTCGTGTGCCTCGCGGACGATGGCTTCGCCAAGCGGATGTTCGGAGAGCCGTTCCACCGCCGCCGCCAGGGCGAGGACCGTCTGCTCGGGTGCCGACGTCACGAGGGGCCGGCCCTCGGTAACAGTGCCGGTCTTGTCGAGGACGACGGTCGTGACCTCTCCCAACCGTTGCAGCGCTTCTCCGCCCTTGATCAGGACACCGAGCTCGCTAGCGCGTCCGGTCGCGACCATGACCGCAGTCGGAACCGCCAGGCCCATCGCACACGGACAGGCGATGATCAACACGGCGACTCCCGCGGCGAGCGCGCGGACCGAGGCGCCCTCGCCTCCAAATACCAGCCAGGCCGAGACGGTCACGACACTGATGCCGATGACAATCGGGACGAAGACCGCGCTGACGCGATCAGCGAGCTGCTGAATCGACGCGCGAGAGGCCTGAGCGTCGCGCATCAGGCGAACGATTTGCGCCAATGTGCTGTCGGGACCGACGCGCGTCGCGCGAACCGTCATCGCGCCGGTCCGGTTGATCGTGCCGCCGGTCACGGGGTCGCCGGCACGCCTGGTCACTGGCGTCGGCTCGCCCGTCAGCATCGACTCGTCGACGGTCGTCAACCCATCGACAACTTCTCCGTCCACGGGGACTCGTTCACCCGGTCGCACGAGCAGCAGATCGCCGCGCCGGAGTTGATCGATCGGCCGCTCCTGCTCCATCCCATCGTCGAGCACGGTGGCGGAGGTTGGCTGCAGGCTCGCAAGCTTATGCAGCGCTTCCGCGGTCTGCCGTTTGGCCCGTGCCTCCATCGTGCGCCCGGCGAGCACGAGCGCGACGATGACGATCACCGCCTCGTAATACACGTCGGGTGTGACGTGCGCGGACATGAACCACGATGGCCGGACTGTCGCGATGAGCGAGTAGACGAAGGCGGCGCCGGTGCCGACTGCGACCAGACTGTTCATGTCGGGCACCCGATGCAGGAGCGCGCGGACGCCGGCGACATAGAATCGCCGACCACCCCACGCCATCACCAACGTCGTCATCATCAGCAAGACCCACGTCAGCGTGCGTGCGGGGATCGCGTACAGCATCGGCGCGATGCGCGTGAGCGCAGGCGTGAGCTGGAGCATCGCCCATCGCATCACTGGATCGATAACGATGCCCTGCGCGTGGCTGCCGGCGGTCATCAACGGCATCGACAGGATCATCGCGACCACCGCGAGCACACCGCAGACGATCGCCCGTGTTCGCAACGTGCGGAACTCGAGAATCTGCTCTTCGTCCCGCGCGGCCTGCGCCGCAACGGCGGATGCCTCGACCGACGGCACCTCGGCGCCGTAGCCGATGTCCTCGATCGCCGAGACCAGCTGCGCCGGCTGCACGACAGAAGGATCGAAGATGACACGCGCCTGGCCGGTCATCAGATTGACCGTGGCATCGGCGACACCGGTCTGCCGTTTCAGCGCGCGCTGGACGTTGGCCTGACACGCCGCGCAGGTCATCCCGGAAACATTCAGGTCGACTGTGGTGGATTGCGTGCGATCGGGCGACTGGACGGCCTGCATACCCCTAGGGGGTATTATACGCGATGCTTTCGGCCGCCTGACGGGGGCCGGCGAGATGCGTGTCAACTTCCAACCCCCTTTCGCCCGACCCAACTCCCAAGTCCCAAACGCAACGCCACATTGGACGTGAGGAGTTGAAGGTTGGAGGTTGGGAGTTGGAAGTACGCGAGGGCCGCCTGACGGCGGCCGATGCGGGCGTGTCAAATCCCAAATCCCAAATCCCAATTCCCAAACCCCAAGTCCCAAACTTTGAGTCGGGAGAGAGGTTGGGAGTTGGTTTTTGGGATTTGGGTTTTGGGATTTTCTATGGTTCCGGCGGGCCGCCGCGTCGAGGCGCGCTGGCCGGCGGCGTGCCGCCGCTCAACCGCAAATAGACGACGAGCTGACCGTAGATGTCTTCCGAATGCTGCATCGAGAAGTAGATGATGCGCAGCCGGCTTGCCGATGGACCCATGAACGGCGGGGGCATCACACGTTCCGTCCACTGCTGATCGTTGAACTCCTTCGCCACGGCCTCGCCGTAGTCGAACGACTGCCGCAAGGCGGCGACGATGTCAGCCTTGGAGGTCGCTTTGGTGTTGATCGTCGGCGCCGGCGTTTTTCCGCCAAGAGCCTGCAGGATCATGCTGTCGATCGCGGCCACGTGCAGCACGCGCTGACCAAACGTTTCCTGCGGGGCCGTCGGCTTGAAGGAGTACTTGTCCTCCGGCATTGCATCGGCAATGCCTTGAAGCAGCTGCCGCGTGCGAGCCCAATCCGCCTGCACGTCGCCGGCGAGCGTCGTGATGGGCGGCCCGCCGCGACCGCGACCGCCGCCGCCCGCTCCTTGCCTGCCCTGCCCTCGGTCACCGCCCTGAGGTCCCTGAGCGCTGCCGCTCACGGCCATCGTCGCGAAGATGACCGCTCCCACCAGCGCCGCACCTGTGCGTTTCATGCCTATGTCCTCCTCACAGCAACGATGGAGATTTTCGTTGCCCGACGTCGGGCGTCAACTCGGTTGTTGGGGTTTCTACACGCTGACCGGCTGCAGCGTATCGTTCAACAGCTCGACTAGCTTGGTCCAATGCCGCTCTGACGCGTCCCGGTCGTAGACGAGGTGACCGGTGACTGCGAACCCGTGCTTGGCGCCCTCATACATATCGAGCGTGTAGTCGACGCCCGCTTCCGTGAGCGCCTGTTCCAGGCGATTGCGCTGCTCCGGCGGAAAACCAGGGTCGATTCCGGCGACGCCCAGATACAGGCGCCCGCGAATGTTCTTTGCGAGCAGGTGCGGGCTGTCGGCCTTGTCGGTGGCCAGCGACGCGCCATGGAACGACGCGCCGGCGGCGACGCGGTCGGGAAACGTACCGAGCGCGCTGATGGCGAATCCGCCGCCCATGCAATACCCGACGGCGGCCATCTTTCCTTCGCGCGCCGCCGGTTCGTTGTCCAGATAGTCGAGGACAGCGCCTGTGTCGCTCATGATCTTCGTCGGATCGATCGAATGGATCATCGCGAGAAATCGCTGGCGTTCGGGTGTCTCTCCGCCGAACACCTGCTTCGGATCGAACGGCGCAAACGGACCCGACCGGTAGTAGAGATTCGGGACGACGACGAAGTAGCCGTTCGACGCCAGTCGCTGCGCCATCTCATCCAGCTGTGGGCGGATGCCGAACGCATCCATGTAGAAGATGACGGCCGGCCACGATCCGGTGCCCGGAGGTTGGAACAGGTACGTGTCCATGACGCCATCGGCGGTTCGAAGGTCCACTCGTCGTCCACTCATGCGCGCGCTCCGTTCAGGATTCCCAAACTGGAAATCATAGAACACCTGTTCGAGGTCCACCTAAAGGTGGACGCTACTTCAGCTCGGCGTAGAACGGATCCAGCCGCGCCGGCTGTGACCACTGGGGCGTGTTGACGTTCCAGCCGATGTCGTCGGTCTTGATCGCGGCGAGCAACTGGTCCTTCGGCGTTCCACTCTTGACGGCCTGCTGCGCGCGCGTGACCAGCGTGTTCATCTTGTCGCGGAACGCTTGCACATCCGCCTTGGTCATCGGATCGTTCCCGTGCCCGGGGATCGCCGTATCGAAATCGAGCTTCAGCAGCTTGTCCAATGTTTTGACCCATTCGACGGCGCTTCCGCCGAACGGATAATCCGCATTCGGCGCCTGCGCCACGAACATGTCACCGGTCGCGACCACGCGCAGGTCGGGGAAGTAGACGAAGGTGTCCCCGTTGGTGTGTCCGCGGCCGAAGTAGTAGCCCTTGGCCGTGGCGTTGCCCACCTTGACCTCACGGTCTTCGCCGTAGGTGTTGTTCGCCTTTGCCGGCTTGCCTTGTGGCGGGTTGTAGGTGTCGAGGTTCTTGTTCAGATTGTCCTGCGCGATCACGGTCGCGCCGGATTCGACGAACTTGCCGATGTTGCCGCTGTGGTCCTGGTGATGATGCGTGATGAACACGTACTTCGCTGCCGCATTGCTAACCGTTTTGACCTGCGCCATCAGCGCGGCATAGTTCTCGTCGCCGAGGTTCTTGGTATCGACGAGGATGAGGCCGTCGTTCGTGACGCGGACCGTCGTGTTGCCGCCGATGCCCGTCACCATATAGAGGCCGGGCTTCACCTGCTTGATCGCTGGAGGCGCCGCCGGCGGCCCTCCACCTTGACGGCCACCTGGTCCGCCCGGCCCACCGGCACCCTGAGTCGGCGCGCCGCCACCGGCGGGTTGCTGCTGAGCGAGCATCGGCATCGAACTGCCCACCAGCGAGGCCAGGACGCACGCCATCTGAAGCACTCTGATCCGCATCGAACCTCCTCGAGAATCAACGTTTCCGCGCGTGGCGGAAGGTACGGGTCTAATACGACCGGCCACCGGAGCCCGTTTCTCCGCCGGCAGGCACCATTCTTGAACCTCGTTCTGGGCGATGAGATCGAACCTGCCACGACGTCTACTGCGGTGGACATTTCGTCGCGGGAACGATCTGCTGACGTGCGTGATCGATCGGGCACGCAGTGGGTTCGGATATCAACTCGCCATCGTGCCCGAACGATCCTCGCATTCCGCCAGGACAGTCATCGAGTCTTTCCGTAGTGCCTTTGACGTGCTGTTGCGCCACGCGGCACTCGTCAACGAACTTCGCGAATCCGGATGGACCCTCGTGGCGTACACCGATTCGCCTCTCACACCCGATCAGCAGCCGCTCCTCGCGCTGGCGGCCTGAGGCGTCCTCGTTCCGCATTCATTCTCACCCACCGCCGCCCCGAGCGCATCTTGGGCCGAACCGTCATCCTCGCGTTACAATCGCGCGCGAGTCCAGGGGACTCGGAAGGGATGCCAAGGTCAACGGTGATGAGACGCGCGATTCCAGCCGCAATCGTGGCTGTCGTGGCCTGCTCCGCAACGATCGGCGCGCAGTGGCCCAAATATCAGGAGCCGGGTGTCCCGCGAGATGCCCAGGGACGCGTGCAGATGGACGCCGCGGCGCCGCGCACGGCAGATGGCAAGCCCGATTTCTCGGGGCTGTGGCGCCGGGCCGATCGCGATCCACCGATTCCGGAGCTGCGAGGCATCACCACAGCCCGTGAGGCGCAACCGGCTACTGGCCAGCCGCCAGCAGGCGCTCCCGCTGCCGGTCGTGGCGCTCAACCGAGACAGACCGGTGGTGTCGTCGTCGAACCGGCGATCGCGCCGTTTCCGCCCGATCCGAACTCACCGCCGGTCGCTGCGTTCTGGGACATCGCGTTCAACCTTCCCGGTGGACTTCCGTTCACGCCATGGGCCGCGGAGCTGAAGAAACAGCGCATGGCCACCGACGACAAGGACAACCCCGACGCGAATTGCATGCCCATGGGCATCACGCAGTTCCACATGCAGCCGCAGCCGCGGAAGATCATTCAGACGCCCAAGCTGATTCTGATCATCTACGAAGCGAACTACGGGCTGCGCACGATCTATCTCGATGGCCGCAAGCTGCCGCCGCAGGGCGAGCCGCAGCCGTTCTGGTATGGCTACTCGGTCGGTCGATGGGAAGGCGACACGCTGGTCGTCGAGACCAACAATCTCCGCGGCGCTGAATCAGGTCCGTACGACGGATGGCTCGACGTACGCGGCAGCCCGTACAGCGAGCAGGCCACATTCACGGAGCGCTTCCGTCGGCCGACGTTCGGGAAGCTGGAGATCGACGTCACGCTCGAAGACCCGAAGGCGTACAGCAAGCCGTTCACCCTGCGCATCAACCAGCGCGTGATGCCGGATGAGGAATTGATCGAGTTCATCTGCAACGAGAACCAGCAGTTCCGGCGGCGAGTGAAGGTCGACTAAACCGAGTTCACGTGGGTTGATCACGGAGGTTCCAACACGGAGAACACGGAGGAAGCCCAATGAATTTGCTCCGTGACCTCCGTGTGATCGATCTCCGTGGTCTCGACTGAGGCGAGCGCCGGAAATAAGCTCGACCTTCGACAATCCGGTGGTCTGAAGGCGCTACTCGAGCACGATCTTCAATTGAATCTGATCGCGGACAGGTATCCGCAGGGTGTCGCGGCTCACTGAAGGTTGCGCGCTATGCGTCGCGGTCACGCAGTTTCTCGACCAGTTCCATGACGAGGCCTTCCAGCCGCCGGACCGTCTCGCGGAGGTCCTCCTGTTCCGCACGGAGATCTCTGTGTTCGTCGCTCGCGCGCAGCGCAGCATCAACGGCGCGCTTGATACCCTCGTTCGCCTCGACCATTCCCTCATTGGCTCGGATGAGAGCTTCGTGTGCGTGAACGATGCCCTCATGGGCTCGACTCAATGCGTCTAATGTTTGTCGCAAAGCCTCGAAAGCATCGTGGAAGTGGTCAGCCATAGCCTGATCCTCGAAGGATGCGCGACTGCCCGATTGGGTTCGCGCGAGTGTTCGATGAGCAGTCATCGCGATGCGACGACGATGGCATCGTCGTGAGCGGGAATCAATAGGCAAGAATTGCCGACGACGAAGCGGCCTCACCGCTCCCCGCCGGTATCTCCATCCGAGTGGCGAATCCGCAGCACCTGCACGCTCGTGGGGAGCTCGATCAGAAACTCGGCGTCGCGTTCGAGGTGATGAATGCGCGTCGGATCGCCGCCCGTGATCCGTGACATCGCCTCGACGCTCTCCCAATACGAAATCGTGACGAACTCCGTCTCCGCTGCGCGATCCTCACGCAGACATTGAACGCCCAGCGCCTTTTCCAACAACGGCTTGATGCCGGCTTCGTAGTTGTAGGCCTCGTATTCGTCGGCGCGGTCGCGCGTCGTTCTTCCTCGCCAGATACGTGCGATTGCCGGTCGGTGGGTCGTCGCGTCGTTCATGTTGTCTTCCCTCCACGTCTGAGAATATGGACGTTGTCAAGGCGTGCCTCTCGATGCCGATTGCAGAAACGGGAGGCCCACTCAGGTTCCATGGCTACGGCACGCCCTACCACACCGACTCCACCGACGGCTCTCGAGGCGGCGGTCTCTCGTATTCGCGCGGCTGACGACTTTCCGGCAGTCTCGGGCAAGATTCAGCAGCTCATGGAGGTGCTCAAGAACGAAGACGCGCATGTGCAGCGCCTGGCCAACCTGATCATCCAGGACTACAGCCTGACGTTGAAGTTGCTGCGAACTGCGCACTCCTTCCGCTTCAATCGCTCGGGCGTGGCAATGGTCAGTGCCACCCACGCCATCGTCATGATGGGCGCCAGCGCGGTTCGCGATCTCGTGAGCGGGATCACACTCTTCGAGCATTTCCAGCGAAAGTCGCCCGCCCTCCGCCCGCTGCTGATGCTGTCGCTACTGAGCGCCAACCACGCCCGAGAGCTGACTGCGGCGTCGGGCCGTGGTGAAGAGGCCTACCTTCTGGGCATGCTGCGCAACCTCGGAGAAGTGCTGGTCGCCTGCTACATGCCCGCGGAGTACGCGGCGGTGCTCAAGGACATGGCCGATCGCAAATGCGCCGCGTCGGTGTCGAGCCGGCGGATCCTGCATTTCGACTACGAGGAGCTCGCCCGTGCCGTGACCACCGAATGGCAGATGCCGGAGAAGGTCACGCGCGTGCTGTCGGCGGAATCCCCGAACGACGATTCGATCTGCAAGGCGGTAACCTTCGCGCACAAGCTGACGTCGGTCGTGTATCGCGAGGGTGGCGGGCCGTCGAATCATGCGGTCAACCTGCTGCTGCAGAAGTATCCGGAGCTCGGTCTGACGAAGGAAGAAGTGGCCGGCGTGCTCAAGGGTGGGATCGAGGGGACGAAGGAAACGTTCAAGCAGGCAGGCGTCCATCTCAATGCCCTGCAGCTCCAGCACCAGATGACCGCCGCGCTCATCGAGCATCCTGATGCGGTGGCGCCAGGCGCCGGCGACGATTCGCGCCCCAACGAACCTGTGCAGCCATCCGACGTCGTCCTCCGCACAGTAACCGAAGCACGGCGCGCGGCGGAGGAGAACGACACCGTCGATCTGAACAGCGTCATCCTGATGATCCTCGAGGCGACGATGACGGCGGGCTCGTTCGATCGCGCGGTGCTCGCACTGGTCTCCTCGACGCGAAGTGACGTGACCGCCCGCCTGGGCCTCGGGCACGCGCGCGAAGAATTCCTGGCGCGCTTCCGTTTTCCGCTCGGACCCGGTGGCGGCCCGATTGGCATGGCGGTGAGCCGGCGTCAGGAGCTGACGATCGCCAAGAGCTGGGAGCTGATGCGAGACGAGCAGCGTCTGCTCGCGACGATGGGCGCCGGCGCGCTGGTGATGGTGCCAATCGGGATCAACGGTCGCACGATCGGCGCGTTGTACGCGGACACGAAACGGACGAGCGCACCGTCCGAGTCGTCGATTGCGGTGGTCAGGCAGATGCGCGACGCCATCGTCGCCGGCATGATTCGGCGCGGCGGCCGCGCCTCGCAGTCGCCATCCGCCGCGTAACCAGCGCGCGAAAGGCTAGCGCGCTCTTCTCGGAGCCTTGCGTTGCGCGCTCGGCTTGGACCAGTTCTCGACAGTGAGTCCGTCAAATTGAACGAAGTCCTCGTCGTTCACCGTCACCAGCACGAGTCCATGCACACGGGCCACGGCTGCGATCTGACCGTCGACGAATGGTGCCGGTCGGCCAATCGCCTCGAGGCGCGCGCGTTCTTCGCCGTGCCACGTCGCCGCCGCTTCATCGTACGGTAGGTTCGGGAACGACCCACGGACAACGTCGCGGAGATATTCTTCGACGGCGGTCCGCCGTTTGCCTCGCGGCAACCGTCGACAGCCATATCTCAATTCGTGCCACACGGGGGCGGCGATTGCGCATTCTGGGCCGTGCGAATCGAGCCGCTCGAGAATCGTGGCGTCCGGCTTCTTCGAGATCGGAACCGACACAATGCTTGTGTCGAGGAGATATCGCAAGGTCACAGGCTCACTTTGCGTCCCGATGTCCGGTCACGGGTGGAGACTGCGAAGTCGGCTTCGACACCAATCTCGTCGAGCGAGTGGGTCTCGAGGAACTTGCGGTACGTATCCGCGAAATGCCGCCGCTTTCCGTGCAGCCGGTCGAATTCACGGAGTGAGATCACAACCGCGACCGGTCGCCCTCGACGGGTCAATTCGACTTCGACGCCCGCTTCGGCTTCGTCAACGATACTCGGAAGACGAGATCGGGCTTCTGCGATGGTGTATCGGCTCGGCATCACGATAATGTACAGCGAGATGTACATTCATCGCAAGGTGCCAGTTCCCCACCCGCTGTGCCTGGCTGATCCCTCGGCCAAGGCGATGCGTCGTCAGGAGAGCGACTGTCGATCGCTCCAATGGCTTGGTGGAAGAGAAGATGGTCGGGGCGACTGGATTTGCCCTGAGGTCGCGGCGCCCAGCCGCGCGCCAGACGAAAGCCGTCGCATCGACCGTCAACTGAACGAAGCGAAGGAGATGGTCGGGGCGACTGGATTTGCCCTGAGTCGCGGCGCCCAGCCGCGCGCCAGACGAAAGCCGTCGCATCGACCGTCAACTGAGCGAAGCGAAGGAGATGGTCGGGGCGACTGGATTTGAACCAGCGACTTCTCGGTCCCGAACCGAGCGCTCTACCAGGCTGAGCCACGCCCCGAGGAAAAGTGCCCTCCGCGTCCAAGACCGTCTCGCGGAGGCGATGAAGCAACCCACTTTACCGTACTTTCGCGTCTCCCACCAGGAAGAGGCCTTCCACATACGGCACCGCGTCGTGCGCGGTCATGTCAGGCTGCAGCGGGGTGATCGACACGTACCCATCCCGCACGGCCTGGTAATCCGACCGATCGTGCGGTTCCCACTGGTTCTCCCCTTCCTCGATCCAGTAGTACGCGCGATGACGCGGGTCCATGCGCTTGCTGACGACGGTGACGTGGTTGCGACGCGCCTGCACCGTGACCCGGAACCCCTTGTGCTCGCCTCGCGGCACGTTGATGTTCAGCAGAGTGAACTTCGGCATGCCGCGCTCGAGGACCGCTTCCGCCACTTGCGCAGCAATACGCGCAGACGGGTCGAACTCCGCCGTGTCCTTCACCCGTTCGGCGGAGATGGCGATGCTCGGGATGCCGAGCAGGGCACCCTCCAGCGCTCCGGACACCGTCCCCGAATACGTCACGTCGTCACCGAGATTCCAGCCCTTGTTGATCCCCGAGACGATGAGATCCGGATTGCCGTGCAGGATGTGGGTGATAGCGATGTTGACGCAGTCGGTGGGCGTCCCGTCGATGGCGAACGTTCTGGCGTCGACCGTCTCGATCCGCAGCGGGCGGCGGAGCGTCAGCGCATGACCAATCGCGCTCGCTTCCTGGATCGGCGCGACGACGGTGATGTCGCCGAGCGGAGCAAGGGCCTCCGCGAGGATGCGAATCCCCTCGGCGTGCACGCCGTCGTCATTGGTCACGAGTATCCGTGGCATGGGAATCAACGATTCTATCAGGGTCGCCTACGCTGAGAGCGCCCTGATAGAGATCTCGGCAGATCCGTTGGCCGCCTGAAGGCGGACCCGCGGACCATAACGTGTTTCGCCGTAGCCTCGGGCGGAGGCGGAGGGTCCGCGCCGCATCTCGGGCTAGCCCGTGGCATTGGCGCGAACGTTCGGCATTGGCACGACGACCAGCAGAAGCGCAGCGATCGCTGCCAGCGCGGCACCGATACCGAAGGCAATTGGCGCTCCGAAGCGGTCATAGAAGAAACCGAATGCAACGCTGGCCGCGAGTGTCCCGACGCCAAGGGCCGCGTTGTACAAGCCGAACGCCGCACCGTGGCGCGCCGGCGGCGTCAGATCGGCGACGAGCGCCTTCTCCGATCCTTCAGCGAGCGCGAAATACACGCCGTAGAAAAGAAACCACGCGACGAATACGATCGCACTGGTGGCGGTGGCAAAACCGAGATAGACGAGCGCATAAATAGCCCACCCGATCACAATCACACGCTTGCGACCGAGACGATCGGACAGGCCGCCGCCCCATGTCGACAGCGACGCTTTCACGACGTGAAGTCCGGCCCACAGCAACGGGATGAGAGCGGCGGATCCGAGTGCATCGGTGAGCCGCAACAGAAGAAAGGCGTCAGCCGAATTGCCAAGGCTGAACAGCAGGATGATCCCAAGTACCGCGTACAAGCGGCCAGGCAAGGGCGAGCGACCCTGAGGCTCGATGTTGCGCGCAGCACTGAGGGAAGGAGCCTGCGAGCCACGTTCGTGCAGCTGCTTCGTCGGCGCGGCCGGCGGATCGGATCGAATGTCGGCATCGGGCTCCTGCACCCAGAAGAGCATGGCGACGGCCGCGGCTCCCGGGATCGCCGTGAGCAGGAACAGCGTTCGGTACTCACCGGGAAAGAAGAACAGGAAGATCGTCGCGATCAGCGGGCCGACGATGGCGCCGGTGTGATCCATGGCGCGATGAAAGCCAAAGATGCGACCACGCGATGACGCCGTAGCAAACCGCGCGAGCATCGCATCGCGCGGGGCGCCGCGGATGCCCTTGCCCGTGCGGTCGAGCGCGCGGATCAGCAGCACCTGTTGCCACGCGGTCGTCAGGGCGATCAGCGGTCGCGCCACCGAGGAGATCGCGTAGCCAATGATGACGAGTGGACGCCTGCGTGTGCGGCGGTCGGCGAGCCAGCCCGAGATCAGCTTGAGCAGGCTGTTCACGCCTTCGGCGACGCCCTCGATGATGCCGAGCGACGTCGCGCTGGCGCCGAGCACCTGGCGCAGATATACCGGCAACAGCGGATAGATGATCTCTGTTGCCGCGTCGGTGAAGAGGCTGGTGAAGCCGAGAAACCAGACGGGACGTGGAATCCGGCGTTGCGGGTCAGAGGACGACACGGCGTGGCTCCGTGCCCTTGGCTGCAAGGGCGAACCGCGGTTCCTGAGACGCGGTTCCGGTGATCAGGCCTGCAACGTACTCGCCGACAGCGGGTCCGTGTTTGAAGCCATGACCCGAGCCGCCACCGACCAGCCAGACGCGTTCGTGCCCGGGATGGCGATCGATCAGGAAGTCGCCGGTGTCGGTGTTCTCGTAGGCGCAGACGCGCGTCTCGATCACAGGCGAATTGGCCATTGCCGGAAATCGCTCTGCCAGCCAGATCCGGGCTCGGCTGATGCTCGCGCGATCGGGCACGCGGTCATCGTCATCGGGATCGATTGGCGGGCCGTGCGTATCGATGCCCACCTTCATGCCACGGCCGTCGAGATCGGGAACGCCATAGATGCCTGATCCGAAATCAATCCACGCAGGCGTCCGCGCCGGTCCGAATCGATCGTCTCCAGCAGGCGTGCCGAAATAGACGACGGTCTGGCGGGTCGGACGAATCACGCCGCGCAGCAGCTCGGGGAACATCTTCGGCAGCCAGGCGCCGCACGCGAAGACGATCGCATCGGCGTCGATGTCGCGGCCATCCGCAAGGCGTACGATGGGGTGCCGTCTCAACAAGTCCGGCGCGCGGACGTGGCTGCGCACGTACGTGGCGCCTCCGGCAGTCAGGTCCGCACACACGACTTGAACCGCGCGCCGAGCCATCAGCACGCCGCAGTCAGGCTCGAGGAGGGCTGACGAGATGGTGGATGCTTCGAGATGCGGATACCGCGCGTGAAGGGTGGCGCCGTCGAGCACCTCGACGGAGCAACCTTCTGCTCTCAACGTGTCACGCGTGGCGTCGACATACGGATCTGGCCCACGTGGCAACCACAGCACGCCGCACTGCCACCAGACCGGCAACTCATGAGGAGCGAGTCTAATCTGTAGTCCCTGCCACAGCTCACGCGACCGGCGTGCGAACCGTGTGTAGAGCGCGTCAGGGCCGTATCCACAGCGGAGAATGCGCGACTCGTCGCCCGAGCTCGAGCGCGAATGACCGGGTCCGTACGCGTCGATGATGGTGACGTCGATTCCGGATGCGCGAAGGAAGTGCGCCGTCCAGACGCCAAACACGCCGGCCCCCACGACCACGACATGGGGCATGCGCTCATTCTCACATCGGGGAGCGCGTCCGTTCCAGGTTCCCGGTTCCAGGTTCCCGGGTTCCATGTTCCAGGTTCCGGGGTTCCCGGTTCCCGGGTTCCATGTTCCAGGTTCCGGGGTTCCATGTTCCAGGTTCCCGCGGTTCCGAGTTCCAGGGTTCCGAGTTCCAGGTTCATCGGAAACCTGAACAAGAACAGGCTGAACCGGGAACCACTGGAACCCGGAACCGAGAACCCGGAACCTGGAACCGGAACCGGGAACCGGGAACTCGGAACGTTGAACTAGGAACCACTGGAACCTGGAACGGGGAACTCGGAACCAGGAACTGGAGACTCCTCACTTCCTGGCGTACGATCAACGTAATGGCCACGTTGCAGGACGTGCTCGCCGCTCGGACCCACGAGGCAGCTCCCGAGCTGACCGAGGGGATCGACTCATCCGCGCGTGGGCGAGCACGGATTCGTTGCCATGCCTGCGGTCACCAATGCCCGATTCCCGATGGAGCGCTCGGTGTGTGCAAGGTGCGCTTCAACGACGCGGGACGCCTGATGGTGCCGTGGGGCTACGTCGCCGGCGTGCAGTGCGATCCCGTCGAAAAGAAGCCGTTCTTCCATGCGTATCCAGGCGCGCTGGCCTACAGCTTCGGGATGCTCGGCTGCGATCTGCACTGCAGCTATTGCCAGAACTGGGTCACGTCGCAGGCGCTGCGCGATCCCGAAGCGGTCGCGCGGCCACGCGATACCTCGCCGGCGTCGCTCGCGCAGGATGCCCTCCGTCAAGGCGCGAAGATCGTCGTCTCCACCTACAACGAGCCGTTGATCACAGCGGAGTGGGCAGTTGCCGTGTTCACGGAGGCGCGGGCGCAGGGACTGATCACCGGCTTCGTCTCCAACGGCAACGGCACGCCGCGCGTGCTCGAGTACCTGCGACCGCATCTCGATCTCTACAAGGTCGACCTCAAGAGCTTCGACGATCGCCGGTATCGTGAGCTCGGTGGACGGCTGCAACCGATTCTCGACACGATTCAGTGGCTGCATCGAGCCGGCGTGTGGGTCGAGATCGTGACACTGCTGGTGCCAGGCTTCAACGACAGCCAACAGGAGCTGCGCGGGCTGACGTCGTTCCTCGCGCGCGTCTCACCCGATATCCCGTGGCACGTCACTGCGTTTCACCAGGATTACCGCATGCAGGAACCAGCCAATACCACGGCCGGCATGCTCGTTCGTGCTGCCCAGATCGGACGTGAAGAGGGCCTGCGCTACGTCTATGCGGGCAACCTGCCAGGCCGCGTCGGAGACCTGGAACACACCGACTGCCAGCAGTGCGGCGAGCGGTTGATCAGCCGATACGGGTATCTCATTCAGGCGTACCGACTCACGGAGATCGGCGCCTGCCCGCGTTGCGCGACGCCGGTACCGGGCCGCTGGAGCCGCTCGTTCGAGGGCCAGCGCACGGCGTCGCCGTTCCTGCCACACGATCGGACGAGACTCTCTGTGCTGTAAGTCAAAAGTAGGAAGTCAAAAGGTAAAAGTAAGTGCGAAGTCGCACGCACTTGAATACTTACTTTGACTTCCGACTTCTGCCATTTGACTTGCGAGATAATGGTTCCAGTGCTCCTCGACCAGTTCCAACGTCCCCTCCGCAATCTGCGGTTGTCGGTCACCGACCGCTGCAATCTCCGCTGCAGCTACTGCATGCCGGAGCCGGAGTACGTGTGGCTGCCGCGTGAGGACATCCTCCACTTCGAGGAGATCGAAACGCTCGTCGACGTCTTCACGACGCTTGGCGTCGACAAGGTTCGGCTCACCGGCGGCGAGCCGCTCTTGCGTCGAGGGCTGCCGGATCTCGTCGCGCGACTTGCCAGGCGGACCGCCATTCGCGATCTGGCGATGACGACCAATGGCGTGCTCCTCGCGCAGCACGCGAGCACTCTCCAAGACGCTGGCCTCCATCGTCTGACGGTCAGCCTCGACACGCTGCAGCGGGATCGGTTTCAGAAGCTGACGCGCTACGACGAGCTCGATCGCGTCCTGGAAGGGATCGACACCGCGGCGCCGCTCTTCCCTGGCCTCAAGCTCGATACGGTCGTCATCCGTGGCATCAACGATGACGAGCTCGTGCCGCTGATCGAGTTCGCACGGGAGCGTGGGGCCGAAGTGCGCTTCATCGAGTACATGGACGTTGGCGGTGCCACGCACTGGTCGATGTCGCGAGTGGTCTCGCGAGCGGAGATGCTGGATCGATTGAAGGAGCGATACGGACAGATCAGTGCCGTCGACGAGGTCTCTTCAGCGCCAGCCGATCGCTATCGGCTGCCGGACGGGACGGTATTCGGCATCATCTCGTCGACCACGGCGCCGTTCTGTGCCGATTGCGATCGCAGCCGCCTGACCGCGGACGGCATGTGGTACTTGTGCCTGTACGCGACGGCCGGGAGCGATCTGCGCGGACCGCTGCGCGCCGGAGCGTCAGCGGAGCAGATAGCCGCGCTCATTCGCCAGACATGGACGTCGCGCCGAGATCGCGGCGCCGAGGATCGCCTCGCCTCGCGCGACCGCGCACCCCTCATCCCGGTCGATACGCTACGCCGGAACCCGCATCTGGAAATGCACACGCGGGGAGGGTAGGAATCAGGAATCGGGAATCCCGATACCTGATCCCTGATTCCTTCAAGGAGCCGGCGTGAGTTCCTTGCAATGCTGATCGAACGCCGCCCTGAGATGTGCGGCAATCGACGCGGCGTCGCGCGGTTCGATGTCCCGCCGCTCCATCATCCATACGAGCTGTCCATCGCGCATCAACGCAATCGACGGCGACGAAGGCGGATACGGCGCGAAATACTGGCGCGCGCGCTCGGTGGCTTCGAGATCCGCACCAGCGAAGACGGTCGCGACAAGATCGGGTCGGCGTGCACCTTGAAGGGCGATGGCGATGCCGGGACGCGCCTTCCCTGCCGCGCATCCACAGATCGAGTTCACGACGATCATCACGGTTCCCGAGCTGTGCACCGCCTGGTCGACGTCGGCGGTGGAGCGAAGCTCGCGGGCGCCAAGGCGAGTGAGCTCGGCGCGCATCGGCGCAATGAATTGTTCCGGATAGGGCATGGGGAATTGTAACGTGGAAGGGATCAGGCAACAGGTATCAGGATTCAGGGCTGGGCCTGGAATCAGGGGTGAGGATTGAGCCATCGAGGATCGTAAAGCTGATTCCAAGCCTGATCGCTGGCCCAGCCCTGAATCCCGATTCCTGATCCCTGATTGCTTCCCTGATCACATCACGCGGCCGGAGGGCGCAGGTTCAGCGACGAGCGTGTCCAGGAACGTTTCGACCAGCCGGGGAGCGAATTTCCCCTCGGCCGCAGCGGTGACAAGGTATCGCGTGGCTGTGTTCGAGTCGCTGGCCTTCCGATACGGCCGCTCCGAGGTGATCGCGTCGTAGACGTCGATCACGCCGACGATTTGTGCCAGGAGTGGAATGTCGTCGCCGCGAAGGCCCGACGGGTAGCCGCTTCCGTCCAGCCGCTCGTGATGGCTGTGGACGATGGGGCGCACGCGGCGAAGCGACTGCAGCGGCGCGCACAGGGAGTCGCCGATCTCTGTATGCCGCTTCACCAACTCGAATTCGTCTCGCGTGAGCGGCCCCGGCTTCAGCAGCACCGCATCGGGCACACCGACATTGCCCACGTCGTGCAGATACCCGCCGCGATGCAGCGCATGGAGGTCTTCTTCGTCCATCCCCAACGAGCGCCCGACGCGTACGGCGTGGCGGGACAGCCGCTCACAGTGGCCGCTCGTCAGCGGATCGCGCGCTTCGATGGTCAGCGCCAGCGTGATGAACGCCGCTTCCGCCGAATCGAGGGCATCGATCAGGTGCTTCATGCGCGTGAGCGAACGCACGCGCGCGCGCAGTTCGTGCGGATGCACCGGCTTCGACAGGAACTCGTCGGCGCCGGCTTCGATGCCGCGGAGCCGATCGGACAGGTCGGTTTGTCCGGTGATGAGGACGATCGGCGTCAGGCGGGTGGCCGCGTCCGCCTTGAGACGGCGGCACACCTCGAGACCATCCATCACCGGCATCGTCACGTCGAGCAGGATCACGTCGGGCTGATGCCGCTGCACGGCGTCGAGGGCCGCGGCGCCGTCGGAGGCCACAATGACCTCGTGACCGTCCGTCGACAGCAGCTTCTGAAAGAGCGACCGCACGCTGTCCGTGTCGTCCGCCACCAGCACGCGGCTTCGTCGTTGAACCGGATATTCGAAGGGACTCATCGATCGATCGTCGAGCGGGTCCAGGATCCGCTCGTATTCTGTATCGGAAGTGTCGCGGGAAAGCATTACAGGACGGCAACCGCGCAGTAAACCCGGCCGTTCCGGAAGGTGAGGAAATCGCCGCCGGTCTAATCGTCGTCGTGCGTTCCGGCGTCCCGCTGGCGGCCCCAGATCTGGCTTAATCGCGCATCGCGCCCACAGGTCCAGCGGTAGAACCGGTACTGAACCGGGTGCATCTTCGCGTAGTTCTGATGGTAGGACTCGGCAGGATAGAAGACGCCCGCGTCGGAAATGCGAACCACGACTGGCGTGCTGAAGCGCTGCTGAACTCTCCGCTTCGACTCCTCCGCTGCCGCGCGCTGTGCCGCGGTGTGCACGAAGATTTCAGCTCGATACTGATCGCCGACGTCGCAGAACTGCCGGTTCGATACGAACGGATCGACGTCGTGCCAGAAGTGATCGAGCAACGCGTCATACGAAATGCGAGCGGGATCGAAGACGACCTGCACCGATTCGACGTGACCGGTTCCTCCGCGCGAGACCTGCTTGTAGGTCGGATTGCGCACATGGCCGCCGCTGTAGCCCGAGGTCACGGTCACGACGCCGGCAAGCTTCTCGAAGTCCGCTTCGGCACACCAGAAACAACCCGCCGCGAATGTCGCCGTCTCCATTCCGGCCGATGCGGCGGGCGGTGATTGAGCGGCGTCCGGAACTGAGACCGCACCGACGAAGCCTCCGCGCAGCCACGCGTACCCGAGGCCGACTGTCACCGCCACGACGAAGATCGCGCGTTGACGGTGCATATCAGACCGGATGGAAATCGAGCGCGACGCCGTTCATGCAGTACCGCAATCCGGTTGGTCGTGGCCCATCGGAGAAGACGTGGCCGATGTGGCTCCCGCAATTGGCGCAGTGCACTTCGGTGCGAACCATGAACCAGCTGCGATCGACGCTGGTGTCAACGCCGCCCGCTAACGGAGATGTGAAGCTCGGCCAGCCCGTCCCACTGTCGAATTTTGCCTTCGACGAGAACAGCGGATGGCCGCACGCGGCGCAGACATACGTGCCGCGCCGATGCTCGTCGTCGAGTGGACTGCTGAACGGCCGTTCGGTGCCCTGTCGCCGCAGCACGCGATATTGCGCCGGCGTCAATCTGGCCCGCCACTCGTCGTCTGCTCTCCGCAACGGAAACGCGTCGCGCCGTGGGGCCGCATTCATGTGCTCGGGTTGAGCGACCCAGGTGACCGCCGTTCCAAGGCCAACGGTCGTGACTGCGGCAACAAGAAACTGACGACGGTTGGGCATGTGTTCTCGCTGCTTCGATCATCGCATGTCAGGAGACGAACCGAGCGGACACGGCTTCGTAGGGGCCACGTTCAGGTGGCCCTGGAACGAACTAGCGAAGCGCCGCGCCATGCTGGCGCAGCCAGAGTCGCGCCCGTCGATAGTCGGGGCACGCAACCTCGACCAGACGCCAGAAGGCGCGCGAATGATCCAGTCGTCGCAGGTGCATCAGCTCGTGAATGATCACGTAATCGCGCACGAACTCGGGCATCAGGATCAGCCGCCAGTTCAGGCAGATGTGCCCGTCGCGACCGCACGATCCCCAGCGCGTGCGCTGGCTCCTGACGCTGATGCGAGCGACGCGCAGCGGCAACCCGTCCGCGCTGCCGACGTACGCGTGTTCGCGCGCGAGCACCGAAACGCGGACCGGCAACTCGGTTACGGCTCGCGTGCGAAGCTCCTGGCGCTGATCGGGCGTCAGCGTCGTCGGTGAGAGCCGTGCCCGCTGCTGCTCGATCCAGGTGAGATTCGTGCGCGCGAACGCGTCGGCCTGCTTCTTCGATCCTCCGCGAGGGATCGTGACCCGCACTCGCCCATCGGCGTCGACGCGAACGATGTACCGCCGCGCACGGAGATGACGGACGAAATAGAACTGCGGCAGCCCGTGATTCCGCGACGGTTCCTGTTCCTGTCCGAATGGCAACCCAAGCTGCACGAAGAGAGGATACGCAGACGGTTGCTCCGCTTGTCAACTCCCAACTCCCAACACCCTTACGCTGGACCCAACTCCCAACGCGCGATGGTGAGATTTGGGAATTGGGAGTTGGCTCAGAATTCGAGTTGGGAGTTGACACGACCTCACGTCTACTGGGTTTCCGCTGGTATGACGCTGTAACGTGGCTGCAGGCTGATCCCCTGAACGATTACACCTCGTTCGTCGGAGGAGTAACTGAAGCCGCAGCGGTCGCGCATGTCGGTCAGGGTGAACGCATACCCATCGGCGTTGGCGATCCAGTGAATCTGCCACCCAGGCAGCGGCTCGTCGTCGCCCCACCGAATCTTGCGGGCGAGGTCTCCTGTCGGACCGCCATCGGTTCTCCACGTGCCGACCATCCCCGACGTCGCCAGATCGGACCACGCCGGATACGGCGGCTGCGGACGACGGGGAAGCCGGGGCAACAACGGAGACCCGCGTTCCGCGACGGCTGCCGAGTTGAACATGCGGACCGCGCGCAGGGATTCGGTGCGACGCTCCGTTGCGGGTCCCATGGACGAACAGTCCTGTGCGGCCAGCCGCTGCGGCTGAGCGACCAGCAGCATGGGCGCGAGCAGAAGGATCAACAGACTTCGACGCATTGACATGGCTCCTCTGAGAGCTTGGACGCTCGAAGGGATGACGCGGCCGTGACATCATGGCCGGGATGACCGAGGTCATCGAGGTCAACCCGGAGCATCCGGATCCCGCGTCGATCGGGCGTGCCGCGGCGCGAATTCGTGCGGGCGGGCTCGTTGCCTTCCCGACCGAAACTGTCTACGGCCTCGGCGTCAACGCGCTGGACGCAGGCGCCGTTCGTCGTCTGTTCGAGGCAAAAGGTCGGCCTGCCGATGACCCGCTCATCGTGCACGTTCCCTCGGTCCGGGCGCTGATCCAGCTCGCATCGGAGATCCCGTCCGTTGTCGAGAAGCTCGCAGCCCGCTTCTGGCCTGGTCCGTTGACCCTGGTGCTGCCCCGTTCGCACGCGGTTCCGCCGGAAGTGACCGCGTCGCTCGCCACGGTTGCCGTACGCGTACCCGCGCATCCTGTCGCTCACGCGTTGATCGTCGCCGCAGACGTGCCCGTTGCCGCACCGAGCGCCAACCTCTTCTCGCGCCCCAGTCCGACGCGGGCGGCACACGTGCTCGAAGACCTGCGCGGACGTATCGACATGGTGCTCGATGCGGGGGAGACATCCGTCGGCGTCGAATCAACAGTGCTCGACCTCACCAGCGATCCGCCCACCATTCTCAGACCAGGTGCCGTGACGCCGGAGATGTTGCGCGAAGTCCTGGGCGAGGTTGGTCTCGCTCGCGGCGAAGGGGGACCAATGCGGTCGCCAGGCTTGCTCGAGCGGCACTACTCGCCTCGAGCGTCGCTCACGCTGTACGACGGCCCGAACGCGGTAGAGGCGCTGCTTCACGACGCGCTCGCGGCGGCGGGCTCAGGTCATCGCGTGGGACTGTTGCTCGCGAGCGGCGACCTCGCCGCCGCGGCATGTTCACCAGCGGCGCGTCACTCGATTGCCGACGATCGGTTGACGATTCGCGAGCTCGGTCCCCATCTTCCCGATGTCGCGCGTTCGCTGTATGGCGCCCTGCGCGATCTCGATAATGCCGGTGTCGATCTGATAGTCGCCCGTGCGTTCTCACAGGCGGAGGGACTCGGGGTCGCGATCGCCGATCGTCTCCGCCGAGCTGCGGCGGGACGAGTCGTTCACACCTAAGCCCAGGGCCGCCTGAAGGCGGCCCCCACACTCTCTGGTTTAGCCGCAGGAACGGTCCTGGTTAGCTGTAGGCCGCTGTCTGGTTTAACCGCAGGAGCGGTCCTCGTTTAGCTGCAGGCCGCTGTGCGGTTTTGCCGTGGGGGCCGCTTTCTGGTTTAGCTGTGGGCGGCTGTCTGGTGCGGTAGGCGGCTTGGTTTAGCCGTAGGGGCCGCCTTCAGGCGGCCCTTGGGTACACGGCTTGCGAAAACACGAGGCATGGCCAAGACAACCAGCTCCCTCGAGACCCCATTGCGCGATCAGCTCGACCGGCTCGCGGCGTTCGAACCGACGGAGACACCCGTCCTCAGCCTGTATCTCGATATGCGGCCCGATGAACATGGCAGCCGCGGACGGTACGAGAGCTTTCTGCGCAAGGTCTTCCCCGATCGGTCGCGGGGGCTGCGTGGTGACGCGCGCAAGAGCTTCGATCGCGACGTCGAGCGCATCACGATGTACCTCGCCGAAGAGTTACAGCCGGCGACCAATGGTGTGGCGTTCTTTGCCTGCTCCGCCGCGAGCAACTTCTTCGAGGCGGTGCAGCTGAGCGTTCCGCTCGAGCACAGCTCGCTGTTCATCGGGTCGGTTCCGCACCTCTACCCGCTCGCGCGGCTCAACGATCAGTATCCGCGCTATGCCGCGCTGCTCATCGACACCAATTCCGCGCGCCTCTTCGTGTTCGGTCTCGGCATTGCTGAAACGCGGCGCGAAGTCCGGAACGTGAAGACGCGCAGGACATCGATGGGTGGATCCTCGCAGGCGCGATATCAGCGCCACATTTCCAACTTCCACCTGCATCACACGAAGGAGGTCGTCGAGGTCCTGGATCGCGTCGTTCGCGAAGACGTCATCGACAAGATCATCGTGTCGTGCGATCCAGTGACGATGCCGACGCTGCTGGAGCAGATGCCGAAGCATCTGAGCGAGAAGGTTGTCGACATCGTGCATCTCGACATCAACACGCCGGAACATCAGGTGTTGACCGAGACGCTCGACACCATGCGTGAAAAGGACGCGCAAACGGACGCTGAACACGTCGAACGCCTCTTGAACGCGTGGCACTCCGACGGTCTCGGCGTCGTCGGACCCGAAGACACGATGGACGCGCTGGCGAAAAGTCAGGTCGAGGAGTTGTTGATCGCCGCGACACCGGCGTTGTTGCAACGCGCCAGCGAATTGCCCGCCGAACTGCGGACGGGGTCGGCCTTCGCCGAGGCGACGGCGGACACGTCGAGCGCAAGCGAGAACGTCGACCCGCAGCAGCTGCAGTTCGCCGACGAGCTCGTGTCGCGAGCGCAGCAGCAGAGCGCGCGCATCCGATTCATCGAGGATCCGTCGCTGCTCGCCGAGGTGGGCGGCGTGGGTGCACTCCTCCGGTTCAAGATCTAAGCTGCAGGCGGACCTGAAGGTCCGCCACTACGGAGCTGCGCGGCGAATCGGCGTCCATCCATCCTCGAATCGAGCCCGAAGGATCAGGGTGACCACTTCTCCGTAGCTGCGAATGCCTTCCTCGACCCGATTGGCGCGAAGGTATTTGTCGTAGACGACCCAGCTGGCATTGCGCAGCAGCGGCAGTTGACCGCGACGGAGGCGATCGACGATGGCGGCGACATCACGGCGTGGCCCGTCCGCCAACGCGTTTGCCAGTTCGGTGCGATCCTGTGGTGCGACTTCCCCGCTGATTTGCCAATAGAGATACAACCATCCGCTGTACTGCGCGGCTTCGTTGCCACGCAGGCAGGTCAACCAACCAACGAAATTCGCTTCGGACTCGTCTGCGAACCCCGCAAGATGCGCCCACTCGTGCGTCGCGACGAACACGCGTTCCCAAGGTAGCAGGTCGGGATTGGCGAGCACTTCGAGCGCAAACGGATCCACCATGCCGTCGACACTCGTCCACCGAAAGTACGGACCAAGCAGCGTCCACTTCAAGCGTCCTGGTTCCGCCAGCGGCCCGTCGGTCAGCATCGACTGGACACCGTGGAAGGCTGCCCGCAGGCGATCGTCACGCCACTCCGAACCAGGCCATCCCGTCTTGTGGGCGGTGTCATGCAACGCGTTCAGCTGCCGCACGCTCTCGCGTCCGAGATTCATCACCGCGTCACGGCCTGGAGCATCACTTTCGAGAGTCAATCGATCCGACATCCGCAGACGCCGATAGTTGAATCCCCATACCGTCAGAAACACGAGATACACCACGGCGCCTGCGGCGAGGAGATGCCACAGCGCAGCGAAGACTGGCCTCGCCCGTCGTTCGCGGCGCGCACAGCGGACTGCGCTGACGAGCGAGCAGACGACACCAACCACACCAGCGAGCAGGAGCAGATCGAACAGCGCGACAGGCAACAGGTTTGTGACGGGCGTGACGGTGTGTTGGATCAGAGGATAGATGCCTGTGGAAAACGCGCTCTCGACGAGGAGCGGAGGCAACGGCGCAATCGCAAAGACGCCGGCGAGCAGGACGGCGACGATTTCAATCGCGCGAAGGCGCACTCTTGAATGGTAGCCGGTCACGCCGCTGCGCGAGCGCCACGAGAAGCTATTTGCAGCTGGCGGTGACCAGACTGGGTAACAGTTCGGCCGCCTGATATGGCTCCTCCTCCCGGCGAGCGGTCGTCTGTCCCGCTTCCTTGACGATGAACGGGATATGACGCGGATCGTAGTCACGACCGCCGAAGCGGAAGCCATGGTCGGAGAACACGACCAGCGTCGTTCGATCGAATGAACCGTCGTTCTGCATGCGTGTGACGACGGTGTCCAGGAGTCGGTCGACGTATCGGATCTGACGCGCATACAAATCGTCGGGCTCCGACCGCAGCGGGTCGAACGGCGGATTGAAACCGTGCTCGTCGAAGACGAACGGCAGGTGCGGGACGCTGAAGTGGACGAAACGGAACGTCGGCGTCTGCGGATCGATCGGTCGTTCGGCAAATGCCAGCGTTCGCGCCACCAGGTCGCGTTGCAACCGCGCAAACGGCGGGTTCTTGACGAGCCCGAAGGGAAACTGTCTTGGCCACAGGATCAGCGTCGTCTCGATCGGGTGCAACGGTGAGAACGCGGCGCTCGTGCCGGCGACATTGTAGAAACTGTAGGACTCGCACGCGTCGACCAGATCGCCGAGCCACGCGCAATACGGCAGGTAGTAGCCGGCCATTTCTGTCCGCAACCCGGCGCGACGCGCCGTTGCGAAAAGCCCGTCGGCCGCCCGGGCATCAAATGGTGTGGGATGGTTCTCGGCGTCGAGCTCCATGAAGCCGTCTCTTTCCACGCGGACGTCGTGCAGCGGCCGCGCGGCCAGATAGCCAGGCATCGAGAGCAGCGTCTCGCCCCCGGGAGCCGTCATGCGCAGGTACTGGGTGGCACTCGACGCAAGGCGACGCAAGGCGGCGAATTCAGGACGGATGGTCATGCCGTCGTACAGGTATGGAAACGACAGCTCGTCGAACAGCAGCGCAACGATCGAGCGGCAGGCGGCGCCGTTGCGGTTTGCCGTTCGCCGTTCGATCTCCGTGGGGACCGGTACTCCCCACGCCGAGACCACGAGGACGCGCGTCGGCACCAGCCCCGCGAAGGACACCACTAACAGTCCCCCCCGGAGCCATGCGCCAAAGAGTGCCGGCCATCGTGCGAAGAGGACGACCGTCGCCGCCGCAAGGCCGATCGGCAGGCCCAACCGGAGCGCCGGGTGATCCCACGCGCGGATCAGCGCCGTGTCGAACGGCAGTTGCTGCAGCACGCCGGCGAGCAGGGATGCGAGCGGTAAGGCCGCGACAAGCGCGAGCCCTGCATTGGAACGAGGCGTGATCCGAGCCCATGTGTAATAGATAGCTGCGCCGAAGATGACCGCCAGGACGACGCCGGCAAGTGCGGTCTCGCGAAGGTCACGAGCCTGCCACTGCAGGTAGAACGCGTTGTCGGCGAGCGAGGACGCGAGCGGATAGAAAAAGAGGGCGGCGAGCGCAAACCCAAGCCAGAAGGCGATGGCGCCGGATCGGGTCAGATCAGCGATGCTCCTGGTGTTGCGGCTCGCGAGTGGAGGGGCTGTCCGCGCCACGGCCGCGGAACAGACGGCCTATTGACGCCAGCGTTCTCCGGAAGAAGAATCCGGCGCCAAGGAGCACCGTCAACGCGGTCTGGTAAATCAGGCTGCCGCTTCCCGGATCGATGTACGCGTGCGCCGGTTGCTCACTGATGAGCATGAGCACGGCGAACACATACGCGAACCCGAGACCGGATACGAATGACGATCGAGCCATGCGCTTCGAAGCGGTAGTGTACCACGCACGTGGCACCTCGATTGCTGATGAGGGCCACCTGAAGGTGGCCCCTACGACTGAGGGCCACCTGAAGGTGGCCCATGATGAAGGCCGCCTGAAGGCCCCCACAATCCCGTCACCGAGGCGTCATGACGAGGTAAACATGCGACACGAAGGCATTCGCTCGTGAAACGCGCGCTGCTGGCCGGCCTCATCCTCCTCCTGCTGATCGCCGCCGCAGTGCTCCTCCTCCCGTCGTGGGCATCACGGTCCACACCGTATGTCCGCCAACGGATTCTGGACGCCCTGAACGCGCGCTTTGCCAGCCAGGTCGACGTCGACGTGCTGAACATCGACGTGTATCCGCAACCCGAGGTCTCGGGCAAGGGATTGCGCCTGCGCTACAACGGCCGCACCGACATCCCACCACTCATCTCACTCGGCGCCTTCGATGCGGGCGCGACCTTGCGCGGCCTGTTCGGTCGCCCCCTCCATCTGCAGCACGTGATGCTCGAGGAGCTGGAGATTCAGATTCCACCCGGCGGCCTGCACTCCGACACGCCGTCGGCTCCGGCGCCGCCGCGCGATCGCTCGGTGCCGCCGCCACGCGCGGTCGCCACCAAAGAAACGCGCGATTCCTCGTCTCTGGTCATCGACCGCATCGAGTCGAAACAGGCGCGCCTCGTGATCCCGTCGAAGCGAGTCGGACGACTGCCCAGGGTCTTCGACATCGAAGGCCTGGTCATGGACGGCTTCGGCGCTGCCAATGGCGGACGATTCCATGCGGCCTTGAACAATCCGGTTCCACAGGGCCGGATCGAAACCAGCGGCTCCTTCGGCCCATGGAATACGAATGAGCCCGACGAAACGCCGATTCAGGGCGAGTATGCGTTCAAGAACGCGGACCTCAATACCATCAAGGGGATCGGCGGGATCCTGTCCTCCGTCGGGAGCTATTCCGGCGTCCTCGAGCGTGTCGAAGTCGAGGGTCAGACCGAAACGCCCGACTTCCGCATCGACGTTGGCGGACAGCCGGTGCCGCTGCGGACGAAGTTCAAGGCGATCGTCGACGGCACCAGCGGCGACACGTGGCTCGATAGCGTAGAAGCGCAGCTCGGCAAGTCGACCATCCTCGCGAAGGGCGCTGTCGTTCGCACGGAGAACGTGAAAGGGCGACGCATCAACCTCGATGTCCGGCTCGATCGTGCGCGGCTCGAGGATCTGATGCGGCTGACGGTCAAGACCAAGCAGTCTCCGATCACGGGCCGCGTGGATCTCGTCACGAAGTTCCTCCTTCCAGCGGGCGCATCGAGCGTTGTTGATCGGCTGCAGCTCGACGGCCGCTTCGCGCTGGCCCAGGCCCGGTTCACCAATATCGACGTCCAGAAGAAGATCACTCAGCTCAGCCAGCGTGGACGAGGAAACGAGGAGGGCGACGGTGCCGGCGAAAGCGTCGTCTCCGATTTGAAGGGTCGGTTCACGCTGCGCAAGGCGCAGCTGTCGTTTGCCGAGCTGACGTTTTCGGTGCCGGGCGCGATTGTGGAACTGGCGGGCACCTATGACTTGCGCGGCGAGACGATCGACTTCAGCGGCAATCTGTTGACCGATGCGTCGCTGTCGGACATGACGAAAGGGTTCAAGTCGCTGCTCGCGCGCGTCGCGCAGCCATTCTTCAAACGTCCGGGTGGCGGGTCCAAGGTGCCGATCCGGATCTCGGGCACGCGCAACAATCCGTCGTTCCGCCTGGATGTGCGTCGCGTGTTCCGCAAGGGATGATCACGTCAACTTCCAACTCCCAACTCTCTGACGCAGATCCAACTCCCAAACGTGTGTGGCGAGACGTTGGGCGTTGGGCGTTGGGCACGCGTAAGACGTTGGGAGTTTGGGGTCTCCTGCTCCTGGTCCTCACACCCGCTCCAGCGCGCGCCTACTCCGTCCTCGCGCACGAGGCGATGGTCGATGCGTTGTGGGACGGCTCGATCGCGCCGTTGCTTCGCACCCGATATCCGCGGACGACGACGGAGGAGCTGACGAAAGCGCGCGCGTTCGCATATGGCGGGTCCGTCATCCAGGATCTCGGCTATTACCCGTTTGGCAGTCGGCTCTTCACCAACCTCGTGCATTACGTTCGCTCGGGAGACTTCGCCGAGGCGCTGCTTCGCGAAGCGCGCGACGTCAACGAGTTCGCGTTTGCGCTGGGCGCGCTCGCCCACTACAGCTCCGACAACGCCGGCCACCCTCTCGGGGTCAACCGCTCGGTTCCCCTGATCTATCCGAAGCTGCGAGCGAAGTACGGCCCTGACGTGACCTACGTCGAGGATCCTCGCCGGCACATCATGGTCGAGTTCGCGTTTGATGTCGTGCAGGTCGCCGGGGGCGCGTACCTGCCCGACGCGTATCGATCGTTCATCGGCTTCGAGGTCGCCAAACCGGTGCTGGAGCGAGCGTTCACCGACACGTATGCGCTCACGCTCGACGATCTCTTCGCGAATGTCGACCTCGCGATCGGGACCTATCGCTATGCGGTGTCGCGCACGATTCCGGAGATGACCCGCGTGGCGTGGGAAGACAAACAGGACGAGATTCGAACGGTCGTGCCACAGGTCAACCGCCAGGCATTCATCTACTCGTTGACGCGCCAGCAGTACGAGCGGGCGTTCGGCACGACGTATCGCAAGCCTGGCGCGCTCGCGCGCTTTCTCGGCGTCCTGTTCAAGGTTCTGCCGAAGATCGGGCCGCTGGCTCCGCTCGCCTTTCGCGCTCCAACGCCGGAGGCGGAGCGGCTGTTCACGGACAGCTTCCGCACGGCTCGCGACCGCTATCGCGCGCTGCTCACTGACGCTCGCGATGCACGCGTACAGCTGGCGAACACAGACTTCGACACCGGTCGTCCGGCCAGATGGGGTGAGTACTCGCTGGCGGATGAGACGTACGTGGACCTGCTCGAAAAGCTGCGCGGCCGGCCTGGGACGTTACCCACGGCGCTGCGAACGGATCTCGTGCGCTTCTTCGAATCTGGCGGGAACACGGCGCCGAAAGACAAGAAGGAACGAAAGCGGGTGGCGAAAGTACGCGAGGCTCTAAACGAAATTCAAAATGCACAATGAAGAATCCAAGAACGCTCCAGCTTGTCGGGCATTCAGGTTTTGCATTTTGAATTCTGCATTTTGAATTCCCGGAACGGGCACCCCTCCTGCGCCAGCCGCTTTTCGAGGCGCTCGGTGCAATCACAGGAGAGGCACGCCCAGTACTCCGTGCCGTTCTCGTGGCGGCACTTGGACCTGGCGTGCGCGTCCTTGATGCTCGCCAGGTCGAAGTACTCTTCCCAATACGGGCGCTCCGCTGCCAGGGGCGTCGCGCAGAAACAGGTTTCGACCCACTTCACGCGCCCATCGGGCAGTTGACGCGCCGCTGCCATGTTTTCCAGGTATTCGTCGCCGGCAACCGAGCCCGCGCCGAGCGTTCCTTGATCGATGGCGCGATCGAGCGCCTCGCGTTGGCCAGGTTTCACGCGTGCGGTGACGAGGTAGCGCATGGCTGGTTGGTGGCTGGTGGTTAGTTGTTGGTTACTAGATCATAGCCCCGCGCCGGGCGAGGGTTCAGTACGAACCACGAACCACCATCTACCATCCGGGCGGCCTTCAGGCCGCCCCTCTTGCGCCCGATGTTACTCTGTGTAGGCTCGGAGAAAATCTGTGACACATCGCGTTCTGCGCCCCCTCCTGTGGGGAGTCCTGGCAGTTCTGTGTGCGACCACCGCCTGGGCAGCGGAGGCGGAGCCCTGGGAAAAAGCGCTCGCGGCGTTCGATGCGGCGGACAAGACCGCACCGCCGGCGGCTGGCGAGGTGTTGTTCGTGGGCAGCTCGAGCATTGAGGGCTGGGACCTGTCGCGGTACTTCCCCGATCTCAAGACGATCAACCGCGGGATCAGCGGCTCGGGCCTCGACGACGCGGTGCGTCTCTTCGATCGCCTCGTGGCCCCCTACTCGCCGCGAGTCGTCGTGGTCTACGCCGGCGACAACGACATCGCCGCCGGCGAGGCGCCGGAGCAGGTCGCCACGGAATTCCAGCAACTGGTCGGTCACATCCACGCCAGGCTGCCGCACACACGCATCATCTTCATCGGCCTCAAGCCAAGCATCCGTCGCTGGGAACAGGTCGAGCAGATGCGCGCGGCCAACGCCTTGATTCGCAACTACTCCGCGCACGACGACCTCGTGGCGTATATCGATGTCGACCGCGCGATGCTCGGGACCGACGAGAAACCTCGCCCGGATCTTTTTGTCTCCGACGGCCTGCACCTCAACGCTGATGGCTATCAGCTGTGGTCGTCGATGGTGCGCCCGCTTTTGAAGTAGAAGTGCGCTGTGTAGGGCGGGTCCTGCCTTGCGGACCCGCCGGAACCGTCAACGGCGCCTCCCATCCGCTCCCTGACATGTACGGCAACGTGTAGCCCATCGTCTCGATCTCGTGGAGCTTGCCGCCGCTGATCTTGAAGATGTGCGCGACCTGCAGATCGATCGGCCCGAAGTTCATCGGCATCGTGTCGACCCCGGGAACGTTCACGATCTTGATCGTTCGAACGTTGCCGCGGTGACGGAACATCGAAAGCCCGAAGACCAACCCTCTCTCCTCGTCTACGATGGCGACCCGCCGTAGATCGATCCCTGTGATGTAGCTGAGGGCGCGCGTGTTGAGCGCGTCGGCACAGCCGAGCGTGCCGATCTTCGCCATCGCCGACGTGCTCGTGATACCGCTTCCAGACGACGCGTTAGGACCCGTGCGGTTCGACGTCGTTTGTATCCCGTTCTCGTGACGGACGCAGTCGTCGGCGAATGGCGCAACCTTGCCGTTGCTCTGGAGGAGTGCGTCGTAGTACGAGTTGGCGATCTTGAGCATCTGGTCGCGTGGGACACGCTGCTCCGCCGGCACGTCGGAAACCAGCCCTCCTCTCGGGGCAACCAGATTCTTCATGCCCGCGCTGTTCAAACCGCGCGCAACGAGGTGTTCGACCTCGATGATCTCTTTGTTCTCGACGCGAAGGCGAAGGGCCAGCATCACCGGCTTGTCGTATTCCTTCATCACACCGAAGAACCCGACCTGACGTGCGCCCACGTCGGGAACGTAGATCGCGAAGCTCGTCGGCGCCTCCGTCGCACCCAGCCACAGACCTTCACCGATTGGCAGCTGATTGGTGTTCTCCGTGAAGCGCGCCGCGCGGGCGATGGCAACCTTCATCGGGTCGTGCGCAACGAGCGCGGACAGATAGGTATCGACCATCGCGGTCAGGCAGGATCGATCGCACGCTGCACCATCATTCGCGTTGCTGCCCTGGCCTCGCACGGGCACGACGATGACCGTCGCACTCAGCGCGATCGCGACAACAGCGATCAGAGAAAGTCTGTGCATGGTGTCTCCACCTAGTGTCCCGAACCTAGAATTCCTTCCAGAGCGTGAACGCGGCCGTCATTCCGACGACGGCCATCG
>Ga0081539_10000717_pt1 | contig 66511 bp, 63 predicted proteins | sample TabmetS4T2R2_FD_71023 | JGI IMG/M metagenome (GOLD analysis project Ga0081539, IMG submission 71023) | Tabebuia heterophylla rhizosphere microbial communities from the University of Puerto Rico - S4T2R2 | ecosystem: Host-associated > Plants > Roots > Rhizosphere ...
CCCCAATCTGCATGCTTTCGCTACGGCACTCACGTGGGTGGCAGCGCTGCGCGAGGAGACCCGCGGTGGCCACTACCGTGAGGACTTCCCGGCGACAGCCGAGCGGTGGCACGGCCGCCTGGTGCTGCGGGTGGCCGCGGACGCACGGTTGTCCGCGCGATTCGCGCCCCTGCCTGGCACTTCTCCGGTGGTCGCCACCGGCACCGTGGCAGGGGAGGGATGACCTGAGGAATGAGTGTGGACCGTTGGAGTGAGGAGACGAGGGCGCCCTGGCAGGAGGGCTCGCGCGAAGCACTCGTCGACGCCGGCCTGGACCCGGCCTGGGTGCGCTCCCTCGTGCTGCGCGCGCTGGAGGAGGATCTGGGTGGGCGCTCCCGGCGTGGCGGGCTGTCCGGGCCGCCGATCGGCCACGACGTCACCACCGAGGCCACCGTGCCGCCGGACGCCGTCGGGGTCGCGCACCTCGTTGCCCGGGCCGACGGGGTGATCGGCGGGCTGCCACTGCTGCCGATCGTGCTCGCTGAGGTGGCCGCCTGGCTGGCGCTACCGGTGCCGTTCACCGACATCGTGCGGCTTGACGGCGATCGGATTAAGCAGGACGACGTGCTGGCCGTCCTGCGCGGGCCGACGCGAGTACTCCTGGTGGCAGAGCGCACGGCGCTCAATCTGATCTCCCGCATCGGCGGGATCGCGACGCACACCCGCGCCTGGGCCGACGCCCTCGACGGCACGTCCGCCCGGGTCCTGGACACTCGCAAGACGACGCCTGGCCTGCGAGCGCTGGAGAAGTATGCCGTGCGTTGCGGTGGAGGCACCAACAAGCGAATGGGGCTCTACGACGTCGCGATGATCAAGGACAATCACAGGATTGCCGCCGGCTCGATCACAGCGGCATACCGGGCTGTGGTCCAGCGATTCCCCGGTCTGGAGATCCAGGTCGAGGTCACAACGCCGGGCGAGGCCGTCGAGGCGGTCAGTCTCGGTGCGCGATTCCTGCTGTGCGACAACATGTCGGTGGATGTGCTCGGCAGGACGGTCCGCGAGGCGCGGGCCGCCGCGACGCAGCCCATCGAGTTGGAGGCCACCGGCGGGCTCACCCTCGACGTGGCCCGCCGGTACGCCGAGACGGGCGTGGATTACTTGTCGGTGGGAGCGCTCACACACTCCTCGCCCGTGCTCGACGTCGCCCTCGACCTGGTAGCCACCCCCGAGAGCTGACCCGGCCTAGCGGGTCATCGCTTGGCGAGCAGCCGCTCGTACAGGCCACGCAGGGACTCTGCGATCGTCACCCGCTCCTTCCAGCGCTCTGCCGGGTCGGCGCGCCAGGCCGCTCCCAGCGTCTTCGCCGCGGTGACCGCCTTGTGCAGTGATTCGGCGTTCGGTGCCGTCCCAGGCCCCAGCCGATAGCTGAGGCAAGGCCGCTGCCTCGCGGCGTGGCTGTCGCCCTGGATGAGGGTCAGGGTGCCGAGGTCGTAACAGGCTTCGGGCCAGACCGAGTGGGATCCCGCCAGTGGCGGAACCACCGACGCGTCAAGGGAGAACAGGTGATCCCACAGCTGCGCGTCAGTCATGGGACGGTGCGCGCGCACCGTCCCGCCCCCTGCGGAGACCACCCGTTCGATCTCCGCGATGGTGCTGGGTGCGTAACGCGAGGAGTCCGGGTCGAGCAGGTGGTCATGCACGTGGACGACGAGGCGGACGTCCTCGATGTCCCGCACCACCGAGGCGAGCACCCCGATGAAGTCGACGGGGTCGCCGGGTACCCGCAGGCTGCCGAGGTGGGTTCCGATCACAAAGGTGCCGCGGTGATATCTCGGCCGGCCACGGCGCATGCGGACGAAGTCGACGGCGTGCGGATGCGGCACAACCAGAGGGTCCAGTCCCCACCGACGACAGATCTCCTGGGCGGCGCTGTCTGTCAGCGTCACAACGGCGTCGGCCTTGGGCAGCAACGCATCGAGCTGCGCGGCGTAGTGTGCTTCGTCGGCTCCGGTGGGGTCGCTCAGGTGATAGGCGGTTGCGACCAAGGGCCGCCCCGCCTCCTTGACGCAGTCCGCTGCCCGCGACACCTCCTCCGGTGAGAGCATCGGCGGGACACCAAGCACATGCACGATGTCGAAATCGCTGGCCTTCGCCGTCACCCAGCCGGGTTCGAAGTGGGCCGGATGTCGGGCGACCGCGCCAGGCGGCGGGATGGTGGATCGGTGCACGCCGTCCACCCCCTCCGGGTGGCCCAGGTGGCGGGCATACAACCCGCGCCCGGGAAGCGTTGCCACAGTAATGATCTCGCGCCCTTCCCATTCGGGGCTGGCGCGGCGGCGTCGCCGAGACGGAGACATGGATGTCCTTTGCGGTGCCGGGCGGATGTCGTCGGGGACAACTGTGCTCGCACCGCTACTGGACGAGAGCGCCACCATATTCGATCAGCTCCTTGACGCAAGAATCGTGTGTGCGGCCAGTGCCGCGGGATCGTCGCCACTCGAGCGCGCAGGCAGTCACGCTGCCCGGCCGGCGCGTCTGGCCTCGCTGTCGGACCGCGCGCCGGGCCGTCCGGCGCTGCCCGGCGGCCGATCACCCTGCGTTCCACTGCCGGTGTGCGGGCCTGGGGCGGGCCCGCTCTTCCAGGGTGCCATCTGAGATCGCGCGGCGCGCGCTGAGGACTCACGGTGGATGCCGTGACAAGCGAGAATGATCCAGGCGTCCGGGCGTTCGGCGACGAGCTGCTGCGTCGTCTCCTGACCTACACGTCCGAGTCGTTGCCCGGTGCTATGGGCGCGGGGCTCCTGGTGGCGGACTCCGAGGACGATCCACTCCGATCCGTTGCGGCTGTAGGAGCCGCGACCACCTTGGATCCGCTCCAGTGCATGTCCGGAGAGGGCCCTGCCTGGACCGCGCTGCGGCTCGGTGAGGTGGTCGTCCTGCCGCACGGCGAGATCGCCGACGACTGGGTCGCCCGGATTCCGGAGCGCACCGTCGATGCGCTGCCGGACCAGGCCGCTCCACTGGGTGCCGTGTTCACCCCCGGCGAGTGGGGTGGGCGGCTGCCCCTGGTTCTTTCCGTCTATCTCGATCAGAGGCCGGATGGCGCGGTGCTTCGGCGCATAGACCGGTACGAGCCGCTCGTCAGCCAAGCTCTCGCCGTCGTGGAGTACTGCTCACACGAGTCGTCCCGCGCGGAACAGATGTTGCAGATGATGCAGTACCGCCGAGTCATCGAGCAGGCCAAGGGGCTCGTGATGGCCGCCGTTGGCGGCGACGCCTCCGGCGCGTTCCTGACCCTGACCCGAGCCAGTCAGCACTTCAACGTCCGCCTGCGCAACCTCGCCGTCGCGTTGGTGGAGCACGTCGGTGGTGCGACCGCCGAACACCCAGATGACCCTGCCCTGCAGGTGCGCCCGTCGGAGATGGAGCGCAAAATCGCCGAGCGCGTATGGATGGCGCTCACCGCAGCGCCTCTCGCGTCGAACCACGACGAGACCAGGTCGAGGCCCGTCGAGACCAGGTCGAATCCCGTCGAGACCATGCCGAATCCTGACGAGGCCAGGTCGAGGCCCGTCGAGGCCATGTCGGATCCCGTCGAGGCCATGGAGGCCAGCCGCGGCGACGACGACACCAGCCCGCCGTTGGCACGCGCCTGACACGTGGCCACCCAGCTAGCCCCGCAGCCGATCACGGCCCGGCCGCCCCGACTGCATCGCGTCTCCTGTGCCGCTCCGGGACTGAGTCGGCGACGCCGAGGCAGAGGCTTTGAGTACCGCGGGGCCGGCGGGGACCTCGTCACGGATCCACAGATCCTGCAACGGATCCGCGACCTGGCGATCCCGCCTGCCTGGCGCGACGTGTGGATCTGTCCGGACCCCCGCGGGCACCTTCAGGCCGTTGGCACGGATGCCAAAGGCCGACGCCAGTACCTGTACCACCCGGTCTGGCGAGCGCACCGCGAGCGGGTGAAGCACGCGCGAGTGCAGCGGGCGGCCCGTCGTCTGCCCGCGGCCCGACGGGTGGTGAATGAGCACCTTGCCGGGCGTGGATTGACCCGTGAGCGCGTGCTGGCGTGCTCGTTCCGCCTCCTCGACCTGGGGTTCTTCCGGGTGGGCGGTGAGGAGTACGCCGAGGAGAACGGCTCGTTCGGGTTGTCGACACTTCTGCGCGAGCACGTCACGGTGCACGCCGACCGACAGCTCACCTTCGCGTACGCGGCCAAGTCAGGGGTGGAACGGCGAGTGGTGATCGCCGATGCCGCCACTCACCAGGTGGTCGCGGCGCTGGCCCGCCCTCGGCGACCCGCCGAGCAGCTGTTCGGATACCGCGAGGGCCGTCGCTGGCGAGACCTGACCGCGGCGGACGTCAACGAGTACGTGCACGCACGGCTGGGCGACGCCACAGCCAAGGACTTCCGCACCTGGCACGGGACCGTCCTCGGCGCGGCATGCCTGGCCCGGCGCTGGCTGGAGGCAGACGCTGCCGGCCGCACGCCGATGAGCGAAAGGGCGCGCCGTCGCGCCGTGACCGAGGCCATGCGCGAGGTGAGTGGGTACCTGGGGAACACTCCGGCGGTGTGCCGGGCGTCCTACGTCGACCCGCGCGTCGTCGACCTGTTTCACGAGGGCCGCACCATCGAGCGAGCGCTGCGTCGTCCCGACCCGGCGCGGGCGTCTCTCGAGCGCGCCACGCTGGGCTTGCTGGCCTCCTGAGCGAGCAGAGTCAGGGGAACCGTCAGCCGCTTCGTCGACCACCGCGACGGCACATCGCTGACATCTCGACATGCGTCCCCGTCCGTTCCACCCCACGATCTTCCCGGGTCGCCGCCGCGACCGGGGAAGCCGGCAGGGCAGGCCGGTCACCCCCGCACTGTCCGCACCGGCCGCATCGGTGCGGCCTGCCCGTGGAGGCCGACATGGCAACTCTGTTGTGGCTGATCGCTGTGGTGCTGGTCATCGCCGGCATCGTGTCCCTGCTACGCGGTGAAGTGCTCTGGGGCATCGTTCTCATCGTGGTCGGACTGCTGGTCGGCCCCGGCGGGGTGAGCATCTTCAACGTCTGACCCAGTGCGCGTGTGATCACGGAAGGTAGGGGTGTGTCGCAACCCGGATCTTCCGTGATCATGCGCTGGGGTGCGAGCCGTGCCCGCTTCGGTGCGTTTGAGGCTGAACCCACATCCGCCTCGACACGACGGGCGCTCGCGGGAGAGGCTGTCGGCGCGAGAACAGCGTAGAAAGCAGCACCCCTCCCGGGGCCGCCTGGATCGCTCATCGTCAGGAGAGCAATCCCCGATGTCCGCACCGAGCCTCCGCGTGCCCGCGCCCATGACCGAACCCACGACAAGCGCAGCCTCCGCCGGGTGGCGGATGCTGCACCGGCACTTCCCGCCCGGCGTCTGGGCGCCGTGCACCGTGGCCCTCATGGTCCTCGCCCTTGACTGGGTGGAGGGGGCGCGTCCCGCGTACATCGGTGTCCTCGCCGCAGTGCCGTTCTTGGCCGCCGTGTTCTCCGGGGTTGTGGGCACGGTGGCTGTCGGCGTCGCGTGCGTGGTGATGGCCGCGGCGTTCGGTTTCCTGCAGGCCGGCCCCGACGGGGGGACCGCAGGCGCGACCCAGGCGCAGGCCGTTCGACTGTGTCTGATCGTCGCGGCAACGGCGGGTGCCGCTCTAGCGTCGTCGGCGCGGGTGCGCAGGGATCGGCGTCTGGTCACGCTGAGCGCGCTCGCGGAGGCGGCGCGTGCGGTGGTCCTCCGTCCCCTCGCGCCACGAGTAGGCCCCTTGCGGTGCGCCGTGCGCTATCCCGCCCTCACCCCGGAACGCCCTGTGGGAGGTGACGTCGCCGACGTCATCGACACGCCCTTCGGCGTGCGATTCCTGATCGGGAACGCTGAGGTCGCAGGACTGGATGCCGTGCGAACGGCCGGGCAGGTGCTCGACGCGTTCCGGGAGCATGCCGGTAGTCGCCCGGATCTCGGTGCAGTGGCGCTCGCCATGGATGCCGCGATCCGCCATGGCCGACCGGACAGCGAGCCGGGTCCCGGCGTCGCGGTGCTGCTCGGCGAAGTGCGCCGGGACGGCGGGCTGCAAGCCTGCCGCTGCGGTGGGTCCGCGCCAGTGCTCATCCGGCCGGAGGGCCGCCACGAGCTGCGGACCGATCCCGCCGGGCCGGCGCTCGGCGAGTTGGCCGGCCCGCCCGCCCTCATGGGTTGGCGCCTGCACCACGGTGACCGTCTCGTCGCGCTGAGCGCGACCGCACACCGTGCGGCCCGTAGCTTCCCGGTGCTCGACGCCGTCGTGCGGGCGTTCGAGGGCCGGGATCTCGACGAAGGGCTGGACCGGCTGCGGGCGGAGGTGGCCTCGTCGTCGGCGCGCGGCCTGCGGCATCTGGACGGCCGGGGCAACGACGCCGTCATGCTGGCCGTCGAATACCAGGCGCAGGGGTGAACTGACCTACCCTTGGGTCACGTGAGCGACCATGCCGCTGATCGCGCGGACTCCCCGGTGACGGACCACCCGATGGATGACGCCGAGGGCGAGTTCGGCGAGGACCTGCCCGAGCAGATGCGGGTTCGCCGGGAGAAGCGTCGCCGCATCCTGGAAGCCGGCGGCGACCCCTACCCCGTGACGGTCGACCGCACCCACACCCTGGCCGAGGTCCGCGAGCGCTACGGGCACCTCAGCGCCGAGGAGGGCAGCGGTGACGTCGTGTCGGTCACCGGCCGGGTCGTCTTCCTCCGCATCGCGGGGAAGCTCTGCTTCGCGACGTTGCAGGCGGGCGACGGCACCCGGCTGCAGGCCATGTTCTCCCAGGACCGCCTGGGCGCGGATTCGCTGGCCGCCCTGAAGAGCGACGTCGACCTCGGCGATCACCTTCATGTGCGCGGAGAGGTGGTGTCATCCCGACGGGGTGAGCTGTCGGTCCTGTGCGACAGCTGGGGCATCGCGGCCAAGGCACTACGCCCCCTGCCCGTGCTGCACAAGGAACTGTCGGAGGAGACCCGGGTCCGGCAGAGGTACATCGACCTCATCGTCCGGCCTGCCGCGCGGGAGACCGTGCGGACCCGGGCCGCGGTGGTCCGGTCGTTGCGCGACTCGTTTCACCGACGGGGATACCTCGAGGTCGAGACACCGATGCTGCAGGTGCTGCACGGTGGCGCGGCCGCACGCCCTTTCACCACCCACATGAATGCCTTCGACATCGACCTCTACCTGCGCATCGCGCCGGAACTCTTCCTCAAGCGCTGTGTCGTGGGCGGCATCGAGAAGGTCTTCGAGATCAATCGGAACTTCCGCAACGAGGGCGCCGACTCCACGCATTCGCCGGAGTTCGCCATGATCGAGGCGTACGAGGCCTACGGCAGCTACGACACAATGGCGCAGCTCACCCGGGACCTCGTCCAGGACGCCGCACGCGCGGTCCACGGGTCGACGACGGTCCGGCTCGCCGACGGCAGCGAGTACGACCTCGGCGGGGAGTGGGGCCAGGTCACCCTCTACGGTGCGCTGTCCGAAGCGCTGGGGGAGGAGGTGACCATCAGCACGCCGATGGACCGCCTGGTCGCCCTCGCCGACAAGTACGACGTCCCCGTTCTCGCCCGATACGGGCCCGGCAAGCTGGCCGAGGAGCTGTTCGAGGCCCTCGTGGTCCCGCATCTGTATGCCCCCACGTTTGTGCGGGACTACCCGGAGGAGACAGCTCCGCTCACCCGAGCGCATCGCGAGACCCCGGGGCTGGCCGAGAAGTGGGATCTCTACGTGCGTTCGGTGGAACTGGCGACGGCATACTCCGAACTGGTCGATCCCGTGGTGCAGCGGGAGCGTTTCCTGGCGCAGGCCCAGCTTCGCGCGGCCGGCGACGACGAGGCGATGCGGCTGGACGAGGACTTCCTGCGAGCCATGGAATACGGAATGCCGCCCTCCGGCGGCATGGGGATGGGCCTGGATCGTTTGCTGATGGCCCTCACCGGGCTGGGCATTAGGGAAACCATCCTCTTCCCCCTGGTCAAGCCCGAGTGATGTGCGGGTGCGCCGAGGAGACGACGGCGTGGGGCCGGTCGGGAGATCTACCGATGCCGGGGCTACCCTGACCGCATGAAGTATGTGGCGGCCATCCTGCCGTCGATCGGCGTCCTCTTCCTGTTCTGGCTCGCGCTGCGGGCAATGATCCAGGCGGATCGCCGGGAGCGCGTCGCACAGGCCAAAATCGAAGCTGCTGAGCGTATGCGGGCCGTGCCACCTGCCCATATCGCCGAGAAAGGGCGCCACGACAGCTGGGACACGGAAAACACCGGCGGGCAGGAGCGTACCCGGAACGGGTGATCTCGGGCTCGATCGGACGGGGAAATGACCGCCGCACGTTTTATCACTCTGATGTTTCGCTCGCCCCCGGCAGGTCGCATTGACAATTTGGAATGTCGTGCACGATCATCCACCATTATCAGTTCATGTCGTCCGCTGATGGCGGGCGATGTTCTCAGGAGCATTAATGGCACAGAAGGTCCAGGTCATCCTGGTCGATGACGTCGACGGCGGCGAGGCCGAGGAATCGGTGTCGTTCTCGCTGGACGGCGTGAACTATGAGATCGACCTCTCGGCCGATAACGCCGCGGCATTGCGTGACGCGCTGGCTCCCTGGGTCGGGCACGCACGTCGTGTGGGCGGTCGCAGCAGCGGCCGTGGCCGGGGCCGCACCGCACGGGCCGTCAGCGTCAAGCCGGATCTCGCCGACGTGCGGGCGTGGGCACGGGAGAACGGCTGGCAAGTCAGCGACCGCGGCCGGGTGTCCGGCGAAGTCATGGCCGCGTACGAGTCGGCGCACTGAGCCCCATCCCGTTTTCCCCTACTGCCACTCGGGAGTCGGCCTCGCCGTCCGCCACGGAGCCGGCGGGGCCCCTTCCGGCTGATGCGATCAGGCTGGTGGCGGTCACCACGGCAAGGATGACGGCGACAGCGGCCAGCGAGGCGAACGTCGGGATCTCCGGAACGGATGCCCATCGGCCGTGTGCCCAGTGCAGGACGAGCTTGGCGCCGATCACGGCGAGAATGGCGGCGAGGCCGTAGCCGAGATGGACCAGCCTTTTCAGGGCCCCGGCGAGCAGGAAGTACAGGGCCCGCAAGCCGAGCAACGCGAACGCATTCGTCGCGAAGACCAGGTACGGGTCACCCGTGATTCCGTAGACCGCCGGCACTGAATCAATGGCGAATACAACGTCCGTGCCAAGCATCGCGGCGGTCACCACGGCAAGTGGCGTGAGTGCCCGCCGCCCTTCCTCACGGACCGACAGCCGAGTACCCCGGTAATCGTCGGTGACGGCGAAGAAGCGCCGCAGAAGCCGGACCGAGCGCAGCCGGTCGACGGCCACGTCCACGTGGCCACGGCGGGCATCGCGAAATACCTTCAATGCCGTGATGACCAGGATGGCGCCGAAGATCAGAAAAGTCAGGTCGAATGCGCCCAACGCTGCGGCACCCACAGCGATGAACATCACACGCAGCGCGAGCGCTCCGATGATCCCGTACAGCAGCGCCCGTTGCTGAAGTATGCCCGGAACCGCGAATCCCGCTAGCAGAAGCATAAAAATGAACAAGTTGTCGACGGAGAGCGACTTCTCCACCAGATACCCGGCCAGGAACTCCGCACCGCGATCGGATCCGGCGTACAACCAGACAAAGACGCAGAAGAGCATCGGGAGCGTGAGGTAAAACGCCGACCAGGCGACGGCCTCACGGGTCGAGGGCGCATGCGGTCGACGGGTCAGCAGGACGTCCAGCCCGAGCAGGGAGAGGATCAGCAAAACGGTCAGAGTCCACAACACCGGGGTGCCCACAGGGCCTCCTCGACAGGTTCGGCGTGCGCCGAAGCGCAACGCATCCGTCGAGGTCTCCTTCGCCGGATTGATCCGCTCGCGCGGCGTGCGCACCCTCCGCGGCGTGCGCCGCTCGGCGGTGTGAACCGCTTCGACGGCATATGCCGCCGCGCGGTGTGAGCCGCTCGTGGCGCCGTCGCGGGCGTGCGCCGTTCCGACGCTCGACCGTCCGGCCGCCGCCCGGGGCGCACCCGGGGCGGCCGGCGGCCGACGGGCGCGCCGTACTGACCGGGACGGCGCTGGGAAGTACTCCCCTCGCCTTCAGCCTACCGGGCAGGGCAGCGCGGCCCACTTTCGGGGGTGACCGCGTCGACCCACGCGGAGCCCGCCCGCTCCGGGGACTGAACGGTGTGACGATGGAAACTTTCGGTCAAATATCACCCGAAAGTTTCCATCGTCAGGGCGATCGGGCAGGCAGGGCGATGGGCGCCCATTGACCGGGCTGTCGCCATGGCCGGTTGCTGTTCGGCGTCGAACCCGCGCCGGGCTCGCATGCGTCGGGGACTGTTCCGCGACCACGCCGAGCCGCCCGCCCCGGGGGACTGGCAGCGTGACAATGGAAACTTTGCGGGCGGTAGTTGCCCAAAGCTTCTACCGTCACATCCACCGTGACGGCCTTTGGGCGGCGTCCGCAGTCACGACACGTCCGCGCCGCCCGGCTAGCCTCCGTAGGGCGCCCGGGGCGGGCATCGACCCAGCTAGCCGCCTTGATTCGGACGAAATGGCGATCATCGGCGAGGCGAGTGGACTAGATCACGCCTGTCCGCCAGCAGCGAACACGCGAACGGGTCGGTCCGCAGGAGGAACACGAAAGGTCCAGGCGCCGTTGGCCGATGCACCGGTGTCGGTCTGGTCTCACCCTGCGGTCGCATGGTGTTTCTGTCCGTAACCGCAGATAGCATCGATAGGGTCAGGAGAGACCCAACCGTCTCACCCTTCTGACCACACGAGGAGCGCAGATGTTCGAGAGGTTCACAGACCGCGCCCGCCGTGTTGTTGTCCTGGCACAGGAAGAGGCCAGGATGCTCAACCACAACTACATCGGCACCGAGCACATCCTGCTCGGGCTGATCCATGAGGGTGAGGGCGTCGCGGCCAAGGCCCTGGAGTCCTTGGGGATCTCCCTTGACGCGGTCCGCGAGCAGGTGCAGGAGATCATCGGGCAGGGCCAGCAGGCCCCGTCCGGGCACATCCCCTTCACGCCGCGGGCGAAGAAGGTCCTGGAGCTGTCGCTGCGTGAGGCGCTGCAGCTCGGACACAACTACATCGGGACCGAGCACATCCTGCTGGGTCTGATCCGTGAGGGTGAGGGCGTCGCGGCCCAGGTCCTCGTCAAGCTCGGCGCGGACCTGAACCGGGTCCGCCAGCAGGTCATCCAGCTTCTGTCCGGCTACCAGGGCAAGGAGCCGGCGACGGCGGGCGGCCCCACCGAGGGCACGCCGTCGGGCTCCCTGGTGTTGGACCAGTTCGGCCGCAACCTGACGCAAGCCGCCCGCGAGGGCAAGCTCGACCCGGTCATCGGGCGCGAGAAGGAGATCGAGCGGGTCATGCAGGTCCTGTCCCGCAGGACCAAGAACAACCCTGTACTGATCGGCGAGCCGGGCGTCGGCAAGACCGCCGTCGTGGAAGGGTTGGCCCAGGCGATCATCAAGGGCGAGGTGCCGGAGACGCTGAAGGACAAGCAGCTCTACACGCTTGACCTCGGCGCTCTGGTGGCCGGCTCCCGGTACCGCGGTGACTTCGAGGAGCGGTTGAAGAAGGTCCTCAAGGAGATCCGCACGCGCGGCGACATCATCCTGTTCATCGACGAGATCCACACCCTCGTCGGGGCGGGCGCCGCCGAGGGCGCGATCGACGCCGCCAGCATCCTCAAGCCGATGCTGGCCCGGGGCGAGCTGCAGACCATCGGCGCGACCACCCTCGACGAGTACCGCAAGCACGTCGAGAAGGACCCGGCGCTGGAGCGGCGGCTGCAGCCGATCCAGGTTCAGGAGCCGTCGCTGTCGCACGCGATCGAGATCCTCAAGGGTCTGCGCGATCGGTACGAGGCGCACCACCGCGTGTCCATCACCGACGGCGCCCTGGTAGCCGCCGCCACGCTGGCCGACCGCTACGTCAACGACCGCTTCCTGCCGGACAAGGCGATCGACCTGATCGACGAGGCCGGTGCCCGGCTGCGGATCCGTCGCATGACGGCGCCGCCGGACCTGCGGGAGTTCGACGAGAAGATCGCTCAGACCCGGCGCGACAAGGAGTCCGCGATCGACGCGCAGGACTTCGAGAAGGCCGCGTCCTTGCGCGACACCGAGAAGAAGCTGCTGGCTGCCAAGTCGGAGCGGGAGAAGCAGTGGAAGGCCGGCGACATGGACGTCGTCGCCGAGGTGGACGAGGAGCTGATCGCCGAGGTGCTGGCCACGGCGACTGGTATCCCGGTCTTCAAGCTGACCGAGGAGGAGTCCTCGCGGCTGCTGCGCATGGAGGACGAGCTCCACAAGCGGATCATCGGCCAGTACGACGCTGTCAAGGCGCTGTCCCAGGCGATCCGGCGTACTCGCGCGGGTCTCAAGGACCCCAAGCGGCCCGGTGGGTCGTTCATCTTCGCCGGCCCGACAGGTGTCGGTAAGACGGAGCTGGCCAAGGCGCTGGCGGAGTTCCTGTTCGGCGACGAGGACTCCCTCATCCAGCTCGACATGAGCGAGTTCTCCGAGAAGCACACCGTCTCGCGGCTGTTCGGCTCCCCGCCCGGTTACGTCGGGTACGAGGAGGGCGGCCAGCTGACCGAGAAGGTGCGCCGCAAGCCGTTCTCCGTCGTCCTGTTCGACGAGGTCGAGAAGGCCCACCCGGACATCTTCAACTCGCTGCTGCAGATCCTGGAGGACGGTCGCCTGACCGACAGCCAGGGCCGCTCGGTGGACTTCAAGAACACCGTGATCATCATGACGACCAACCTGGGGACCCGGGACATCGCCAAGGGCGTGCAGATGGGCTTCCAGGCCGGCAACGACTTGAAGACCGGCTACGAGCGGATGAAGGCGAAGGTCACCGACGAGCTCAAGCAGCACTTCCGGCCGGAGTTCCTCAACCGCGTCGACGACACGATCGTCTTCCCGCAGCTGTCCCAGGAGGAGATCGTCCAGATCGTGGACCTGATGATCGCCAAGGTGGACGAGCGGCTGCGGGACCGGGACATGGGCATCGAGCTCACCCCGGCCGCCAAGGTCGGGCTGGCCACCAAGGGATACGACCCGGTGCTGGGTGCTCGGCCGCTGCGTCGCACCATCCAGCGTGACATCGAGGACGCGCTGTCGGAGAAGATCCTTTACGGCGAGCTGCGGGCCGGGCAGATCGTGTTGGTCGACGTCGAGGGCGAGGGCGAGAACGCGCGCTTCACGTTCCGCGGAGCGTCGAAGAGCGCCGTACCGGAGATCCCGCCCGTCGAGATCGCCGAGGCCGCCGGTGCAGCCAGTGAGCCGGGATTGGCCGCCGAGGAAGGCTGAGGCACGCGCCGAGTCGTACAGCGATGGTCCGATTAGCAGGCGTTTTGACCCGGAAAATGGGTCAGAACGCCTGCTAATCCGCTTGTCGGAGGTTCCTGCGCCTGAGGCGGCCGATCGGGCCTCAGGCGCGCAGGTCGATCACGGTGCGCCAGGACGCCGGGTCACCGGCCGTCTCGGCCACCAGATCGGCGTACAGATCCGCGATGCGCGCCGGCGCGAACGGCGTGCCCTCCTTGAGGAACCCGTAGATGGTCACGGTCGCGGCGTGGACTCCCAGCTCCGCCAGTTCAGGGGCCAGCCCCTGCACCAGTGCGCGGATCGCGGACTTTTGCGCCCCGAGTGTGAGCCCACCCGGCGGCGGCTGGTCGGCGGAGCCACTGCCGGTGACCAGCAACGTCCCTGTCCGCTGCGCGCGCCATATCGGCAGGGCGGCCTGCACCGAGGTGAGGAGGCTCGCGGCTCCGATCGCGAGGTCGGCGAGCAGCTGCTCTGCCGTGGTCTCCAGCGCGGGCACGCCACGGAACACGCTCGGATTGTGCAGCAGGACGTCCAGCCGGCCGGTGTGCTCGATCATGCGGGTGAGGGCCCGGTGCAGCGACTCGGCGTTCGCGACGTCCGCCGCGGCATACCCGACATCGATTCCGTCCGCTTCCATGTCAGTCGCCAGCCTCGCCAGGCGGTCCGGGTCGCGGGCGATCAGGCCGACGTCGTACCCGTCGCGCGCGAAGCGGTGAGCGGTGGCGCCGCCCAGGCCTGGTCCAGCGCCGACAACGACAATGACAGGCTTCGACATGGATCCGAGCGTAGTCGTGACAGGATCGAGCGATGCGCCAACCGATCTCGCCCCCGTCCGGCACGCCGGACGTCGAGCGCGCGTTCGCGGTGCGCCGCGCCCGCACGTGCGACGTCCGCTCGATCGCCCGGCTGGTGGCCGGGTATGCCGAGGACCGGATCCTTCTGCACAAGGAGACGGTGACGTACTACGAGGACGTGCAGGAGTTCCTGGTCGCGACGGACGGGGACGGCGCCGTGATCGGGTGCGGCGCCCTGCATGTCCTGTGGGAAGACTTGGCCGAGATCCGCACGCTCGCAGTGGATCCAGCGTGGCACGGGCACGGCATCGGCCATGCCCTCCTGACCGAATTGATCGAGGTGGCGCGCCGGGTCGGCGTGTCCCGGTTGTTCTGCCTGACGTTCGAGGTCGACTTCTTCACTGCCCACGGTTTCCGGGTCATCGAGGGGACGCCCGTTGCACCCGAGGTGTACGCCGAGCTGCTGCGCTCGGACGACGAGGGCGTCGCGGAGTTCCTCGACCTGGCCCGAGTCAAGCCGAACACCCTGGGGAACAGCAGAATGCTGCTGGAGTTCTGATCACAGTTCTGATCACAGGTCTGATCACAGGTCTGATCACAGGTCTGATCACAGGAGGGCCGGATGAAGGCCGTCGTCATCGAGCGTCACGGTGGGCCCGACGTCATGCAGCTGGGTGAGATGCCGGATCCGCAACCCGGCCCGGGCGAGCTGCTGGTCGAGGTGGCCCTGGCCGGGGTCAACTACATCGACACCTACTACCGCTCTGGTTCCTACCCGCTGCAGCTGCCGGCCGTCATCGGGCAGGAGGGCTCCGGCCGGGTGATCGGACTCGGTGACGGGGTCGACGGCTGGGCGGTGGGGGATCGGGTGGCCTGGTCGGGTCAGGCCGGCAGTTGTGCCGAGCGCCTGGTCCTCCCGGCCGACCGTGCGTTGCGCGTCCCGGACGGCATGGACGACGCGACGGCCGCGGCCGTGACGTTGCAGGGCATCACCGCGCATTACCTGACGCAGTCGACATACATGGTGGCCGAGGACGACCTCGTCCTTGTGCACGCCGCGGCGGGAGGCGTCGGGCTGTTGCTCACCCAGATGGCAACGGCACGCGGTGGGCGCGTGATCGGCACCGTGTCCACCGACGAGAAGGCCGAACTGGCGCGGGAGGCCGGCGCGGTGGAGACGGTCCGGTACGACCGTGAGGACTTCGTCGCCCGGGCGCGGGCGTTCTCCGGTGGGCAGGGCGTGCACGTGGTGTACGACGGCGTCGGGCGTGACACCTTTGATGGCAGCCTGGCCAGTCTCGCAGTGCGGGGAATGCTCGTGCTCTTCGGGGCGTCCAGCGGGCAGCCGGCCCCCTTCGAGGTGGCCCGGTTGCAGGCCGCCGGCTCGGTCTTCCTCACCCGGCCCACGATCGGCCACTACACCCGGACGATGGGTGAGCTGCGCTGGCGGGCGGACGACGTCTTCCGTCATGTGGTGGACGGAAGCCTGAGCGTGCGCATCGGCGGGACCTACCCGCTGGCCGACGTCGCCCGGGCCCACGAGGACCTGCAAGCGAGGCGCACGACCGGCAAGCTGCTGCTCCAGGTCTCCTCGTAGCCCGGGCCAGCTTCAGGAGGGCAGGGCGAAGCGGTCGCCGTCCAGAGGTTCGACGAGGCCGTCGGTGATCAACCCGGCCAGGCAGCGATCGCGCTGAGCGGGGTCGCGCAGGGAGGGATCCGGGACAGCCGCGATGAGCGCGCTGCGGTCGAGCGCATCCGAGGCCGCCCGCAACGCAGCCATCAACCGCCCACGCACCTGGCGGTCGGTTCCCGCCCAGAGTTGGCCACGGCGCGGCGGTCCGGCGTCCGGGGGCGCTCCCGCCAGCCGCCAACGGCACAGTGACGCCAGCGGGCACTCGCTACAACGCGGGGTGCGAGCCGTACACACCAGTGCCCCCAGCTCCATGACGCCGACACTCCACCGGACGGCGCGCGTCGGCTCCTCCGGTAGCAGGGCCTCCGCCAGATGCAGCTCGGCCGCGGTGAGCGCGGGACCCGCCTGTGCCGTTCCGCCGACGGCCCGGGCATGCACCCGGCGAACGTTGGTGTCGACCACGGCGTGCCGCCTGCCATACGCGAAGCAGGCCACGGCTGCGGCGGTGTACCGGCCGATGCCGGGCAAGGCGAGCAGGACGTCGTAGTCGGCCGGAACACGGCCGCCGTGCCGCCGCGCGATCGCGGTGGCCGCCTCGTGCAGCCGGAGCGCCCGTCGCGGATACCCCAGCCGACCCCAGGCACGGATCGCCTCGCCCGGCGGCTCCGCAGCCAGTTCGGACGGCGCCGACCAGCGCGTCATCCACTCCTGCCAGACCGGAAGCACCCGGGACACCGGCGTCTGCTGGAGCATGACCTCACTGACGAGCACACCCCACGGCGAGCAAGCCGCGGCGCGCCAGGGCAGGTCGCGGGCATTGGCCGCGTACCAGTCCAGGACGGGTCCGTGCAGCAGATGCCCGGACCCGGCGGGTGCAGCGGTCGCCGGGGTCAGATGTACCGCTCGAGAATGCTCGACTCGGCCAGTCGGGACAGGCCCTCGCGGACGGCCCGGGCCCGCTGCTCGCCCACGCCCTCCACCAGCATGAGGTCGTCCAGGTTGGCGGCCAGCAGCTTCTGCAGGTCGCCGAAGTGGTCCACCAGCCGCTCGACGATCGTGCCGGGCAGCCGCGGGACCTTGGTGAGCAGCCGATACCCCTTCGGGCTGACCGCGGCGTCCAGCGCGTCACCGGAGGAGCTGAAGCCCAGGACACGCGCGACCAGGGCAAGGTCCACCAGGTCGTTGGCGGCGATCTCGCCCAGTGACCGCACGACCTCGTCCATCGACCGTTCGCGGCGAGTGCTGTCGAGGTAGTCGCGGATCACCAGGTCACGGTCCGGGCTGACGCCGCCGATCAGCTCGTCGAGCTGCAGCGACAACAACCGGCCGTCGGTGCCGAGCTCGACGACGTAGTGTGCGATCTCGTCGGAGATTCGGCGCACCATCTCCAGCCGCTGTACGACGATCGAGACGTCGCGCACGGTGACCAGATCCTCGATCTCCAGCGCTGACAGAGTGCTGGTCACCTCGTCCAGGCGCGCCTTGTATCGCTCCAGCGTGGCCAACGCCTGGTTCGCCTTGGCCAGGATCGCGTCGGAGCCTTCCAGCACGTACCGCTGGCCGCCGACGTAGAGCGCGACGATCCGCATCGACTGGCTCACCGAGATCACGGGATAACGCGTCTGTTTCGCGACGCGCTCCGCCGTGCGGTGCCGGGTTCCGGACTCGCTCGTCTCGATCGCGGAGTCCGGCACCAGTTGGACCGCTGCCCGGAGGATCTTGCTGATCTCGGCGTCGGTGACGATGGCGCCGTCCATCTTGGCCAGTTCACGCAGCCGGGTGGCGGAGAACTCCACGTCGAGGACGAACCCCCCGGTGCACACGTCCTCGACGGTCCGGTCGTAGCCCAGCACGATCAGCGCGCCGGTGCGTCCACGCAGGATGCGCTCCAGCCCGTCCCGCAGGGTGGTCCCGGGTGCCACCGCGGCCAAGGTTGACCGCAGCAGATCCTCGGGGGTGCGCTCCATGGCCACTCTGGTCTCTCCGGGCGTGAAACGGGCGGTCGTCAAGCGGTCGTCGGCGGGGACGGCGGAAGGGTGCGGCCCACCCCACGCGCGAGTCTATCCGCCTCGCGTGAGCTGACGAGCGCGTACGGTGCCGTGACTGAGGCTTGTTCCGTAGCGCCGGGGGCGTGGCGGCGCCGAGCGCCGCCGCCAACAGGCGCCGACCGCGGATGAGGTCGTGGGGAGGTGGATATCGGCATGAGTGGTGCCCCCCTTTTGTGGGTCCGAACGCCTGCTGATCCGACAGACCCTCCACCGATCACGGCAACGACACCGATCACGACATGAGCGTGGTGCGGTTCAGCGCGGAGAACAGATCGGCGGCCTCGTACGCCGTCATCCCGTCCGGGACGGAGTCCTGCGTGCCCGCCGGGATGATCGCGTTCTGGAACCCCAGCCGCGCGGCCTCCGCTAACCGGCGCCCCACACCGGATGTCGGCCGCACCTCTCCAGCCAGACCGACCTCCCCCACGGCGACCGTCCCCGGGGCGAGTGGCCGGTCGTAGGCGGAGCTCGCCACGGCCAGCGCCACGGCAAGGTCCGCGGCGGGCTCGCTGAGCCGGACGCCGCCCACCGTGGCCACGTACGTGTCGTGCCCGCTGATCCGGGTGCCGGCCCGGCGTTCCAGCACCGCGAGCATCATGGCGACGCGACTGCTGTCCAGCCCGGACGTCGCGCGGCGCGGGCTGGACAGCACGCTCGGGGCGACCAGCGCCTGAACCTCGGCCACGAGCGGCCGGCGTCCCTCGAGCGCGACCGTGACGCACGTGCCGGGCACGGGTTCGGTGTGCCGTGACAGGAACAGGCCGCTGGGGTCGGCGAGTCCGACGATGCCGACCTCTGACAGGTCGAAGCAGCCGACCTCGTCGGTCGGCCCGAAGCGATTCTTGACCGCCCGGACCAGGCGGAGCCGGGAATGGCGATCACCCTCCACCTGGCATACGACGTCCACCAGGTGCTCCAACACCCGCGGACCGGCGATCGAGCCGTCCTTCGTGACGTGCCCGACGAGCACTGTGGCCAGGTTGCGCTCCTTGGCCAGGCGAATCAGCGACGCCGCGACCTCGCGGACCTGCGTCACGTTGCCGGGCGACCCGTCGACGGCGTCGCTGCAGATGGTCTGGACGGAGTCGACGACGAGCAGGTCCGGGCGGATCTGCTCGACGTGTCCCAGCACGGTCGCGAGATCCGTCTCGGCGGCGATGAGGAGCCGTGGCCGTAGCGCGCCGATTCGCTCCGCGCGCATCCGGACCTGGCCGGCGGACTCCTCACCCGTCACGTAGAGGACGGTCCTGGCGTGCTGCGCCGCGCGGGAGGCGACCTCCAGCAGGAGAGTGGACTTTCCGACACCGGGCTCGCCGGCCAGGAGCACGACGCCGCCGTCCACCAGGCCGCCGCCGAGCACCCGGTCGAACTCCGGCACGCCGGTCGGATACGACGTCGCGGACTCGGCGTCCACGTCGGCGATCGGCAGGGCACGCTGCGCCACGGCGCGCGGGGCCGTTATGCCGGCGGGCGCCGGGCTGCTCTCCTCGACCGCTCCCCAGGCCTGGCACTCCCCGCACCGGCCGACCCATTTCGCCGTCGTCCAGCCGCACTCCACGCAGCGAAAGGCCGGTCGGTCGCGCCGCCGGGGACCGGAGGAAGCCGGTGTTGTCGTCACGGGCGGGACGCTACGCGACCCCACCGACATTTAGCGTCAACCGGCGCTGGGCCTGGCCAGGGAGGCCACGCAGGCCCGGTCCTAGGTGCCGAGGATGCCGGCACCCGTCCCGGTCAGCTTCGAGGCGGCCAGGATGATGCCGCACACGATGCACGTGAACGCCGGTACGGCGCCGAAGACGAGCATCGTCGTGTCGTCCTTGCGCCGCCAGAGCAGCACACCGGCCAGGATCTGGATCAGTGCGCCGACGACGGTGAGCGAGAACGCGAAGTAGACCTTGCCCTCGGGCGCGGTGTCGGCGTTCGGTGACACCACCAGTGCCGGCAGGAGCAGGGCCACCACGAGACCGACGACCCAGAGCCCGACGAGAGCCGAGTTGGCGCGGGTGGGGTGCGGCCAGCGGACCGGCGGCTTGACGGACTCCGCCGAGACCATGGGAGCGCTCGGGTCGGCATACGCCGGCCCTTCGACGCTTCTGCGCGAGGTGCCTCGGTGCGTATCGGCCATGGATCAACAATGCGCCGCCGAACGCCGTTCCGCCAGTGAGCGAGCAGGGTGGCGCGGCGGGGTCTGGACCGAGGGACGAGGGAAGATCCCGCCAAGGGGCGCCGCCCGTGGGCTCGCGAACCATTCAATACAGTGCGAGCAGGGTGGCGCGGCGGGGTCTGGACCGAGGGACGAGGGAAGACCTCGCCAAGGGGCGCCGCCCGTGGGCTCGCGAACCATTCAATACAGTGCGAGCAGGGTGGCGGCGGGGGGCGACCTCGAATTAGCAGGGGTTTTGACCCCGGTTTGTGGGTCAAAACCCCTGCTAATCAGGCCGAAGATCGCCCGTGGCTGGCCAACCCGCTACTAGCGGCGAGCGAGCCGATCACCAGGGCCACCAGAAGAGGTTCACCGCGTAGTCCACCGTGCGGCCGGCATGTTCGGCGAGGATCGCCTCGGCAAGCTCTGGCGCGAACTCGATTCGGACCACCGCCTCGAAGTCCTCCCGCGACGGTTGCTCCCAGCGGATGTCGAGACTGCGCCTGGCCCAGCCCTGCTGGGCCCAGAAGCGCTCGACGGCGTCCGGGTCGTAATCCGGCATCGCTCGCCGGAACCATTGCCCGAACGTCGAGCGGCGCGCGTCGTTGTCGATGACGAATGCGGTGCCGCCGCGGCGCAGCACCCGGTGCACTTCGCGCAGTCCCGGCTCGCAGCCCGGGCCGAAGAAGTAGGCCCATCGGGCATGGACCACATCCACCGATGCATCCGGCACCGGGAGCTGCTGCGCCGTTGCGCGGCGGACCTCGACGCCGTGCAGGCCGGCGCATCGGCGCCTGGCCAGGGCAACCAATGGCGGATGCGGCTCGATGCCGATCACGCGCGCCGCGTCGGCGGCGAAGCGCGGCAGGTGGAAGCCCGAGCCGCAGCCGATGTCCAGCACCACGCCGTCGCGCCAGTCGCGGATTTCCCGCATCGCCGCCTCGATGACCTGGTCCGGGTCGACTCCGCGATTCTCCAGCTCATAGATCTCGGGGCTGCGCCAGATGTTGGGGCTCGGGATGACGCTGTCCGGCATGCGTCGTCAGCTCCGTCGTTCGACGTGTCGTGCGGGTTCAGGTCCGGCGTTCGGCGACCGCCTCAGCGGCCGACGTCGCCGGGTGCACGCTGAGCGGGAGCAGGCGGCGCGAGCGCACCAACTCCTCGCAATGCTCGGCCAGCACCTTGTAGGCCGCCTCGCCGATCAGTTCCACCAGTTCGGATCGCAGCGACCGGTACACCGGAACGGCGGCCACGTGGGCCACGGGATTGCCCGTGCAGTACCAGTCCAAGTCATGCCCGCCGGCCCCCCAGCCGCGCCGGTCGTACTCGCTGATCGTCACCTCAAGGTAGGAGCTGCCGTCCGGGCGTTCGGCGTTGCGGTAACTGCGACGGATCGGCAGTTGCCAGCAGACGTCCGGCTTGAGCTCCAGTGGCTCGCGGCCCTCGGCGAGCGCGAGCTGGTGCAGCGCACAGCCGTCGCCTCCCGGAAAGCCGGGCCGGTTGAGGAACACGCAGGCGCCGTCCACCACGCGCGTCTTGCGCTGACCGTCGCCGTCCGTCTCCACCCACCCGTCGCGGCGCCCGGTGCGGGCGTACTGCCAGTGATCGGGGGTCAATCGGCGCACCGCACGTCGCACCCGCTTCTCGTCGTCCTTGTCCGAGAAGTGCGCGCCCAGCGTGCAGCAGCCGTCGGCCGGCCGGTCGGCGTAGATGCCGGCGCACCCACGGCCGTAGATGCAGGTCCAGTTCGACGTAAGCCACGTCAGGTCGCACCTGAAGACCTGCTCGGGGGCGGAATCCGCATCCGGGCCGTTCGGACCCTCGGGGTCCGGAAACTCCAGCCAGGTGCGGGCGAGGTCGAGCGCGACCTCGGGGGCGTGACCACCCGGGACGGCGGCGCTGTCCGGCATCGACCCAGGGTATGTGGTTATCCGTCCGGTACCGTCGGCGGCATGCGCCTGGGTGTGCTCGACGTGGGTTCCAACACGGTGCACCTGCTCGTCGTCGACGCTCACCCCGGCGCGCGGCCCTGGCCGGCGACGTCGTACAAACAAGAGCTGCGCCTGGTCGAGCATCTACGCCACGACGGGCGGATCGATGAGGACGGCGCCGACGGACTCGCCCGGTTCATCACGTCCTGCCTGGACGTCGCGGAGGACCAGGGGGTCGAGGAGACCATCGCCTTCGCGACGTCCGCGCTGCGCGATGCGCCCAACGGCGAAGACGTGCTGCGGGCGGTTCGCGAGTCCACCGGCGTCGAGCTGCGCGTCCTGGAGGGCGGCGACGAGGCGAAGCTGACCTTCCTTGCGGTGCGCCGCTGGTTCGGCTGGTCGGCGGGCCGGCTGCTGGTGGTGGACATCGGTGGGGGATCCCTCGAATTGGCGACCGGAATGGACGAGCTGCCCGACGTCGCGGTCTCGCTGCCGCTCGGCGCCGGCCGGCTGACGCACGAACGGCTGCCTGGCGACCCGCCGTCGCCGGAGGATGTGAAGTCGGCCCGGAAGTACATCCGGGCCGAGGTCGCCAAGGTGGTCCGCGAGCTGACCCGGACCGGCGAGCCCGACCGGGTCGTCGGCACCAGCAAGACCTTCCGCTCCCTGGCCCGAATTTGCGGCGCGGCGCCCAGTGTGGAGGGCGCCTACGTGCCGCGGACGCTGCGCCGTGACGACCTCACCGACTGGCTGCCGAAGCTGGCGGCGATGACGGCGGCCGACCGCGGTGAGCTACCCGGGGTGTCGCCGGGCCGGGCCCCGCAGCTGCTGGCCGGCGCCCTGGTAGCGGATGCCGCGATGGACCTGCTCGGCGTCGCCGAGGTGCAACTGTGCCCCTGGGCGTTGCGCGAGGGCGTCATCCTGCGGCGGCTTGATGCCCTGCATGCGCTCGAAACGCGGGAGGCGAACGGTCGCCCAGGCTCCCAGGGCGTCACGGCCTAGGCTGTTGGACATGGCCCACGCCCGCGCGGTGCGCATCCCGGCCGCCCGGGTGGCGTTGTCCACCGCCTCTGTCTACCCGGAGTCGTGCACCGACGCCTTCGAGATCGCCGCCCGGCTGGGCTATGACGGCGTGGAGGTCATGGTCTGGACCGATCCGGTCAGTCAGGACGCCGCAGCGCTCGCGGGCCTGTCCAGCCATTACGGCATTCCGGTGCTCGGCGTCCACGCGCCCACCCTTCTTGTGACGCAGCGCGTGTGGGGCCGCGAGCCCTGGGGCAAACTGGACCGGTCCTGCCAGCTTGCGGCCCGGCTCGGCGCGCGGGCCGTGGTGACGCACCCGCCGTTCCGCTGGCAGAAGGAGTACGCCGCAGGCTTCGTGGACGGCGTCGCCGACCTGTCCGCGCAGTACGAGCTGGCCGTCGCGGTGGAGAACATGTTTCCGTGGCGTGCGGGCACGAGGGAGATGGCGGCATACCTGCCGAGCTGGGACCCGGTGCCGCAGGCCTACCGGCACGTGACCCTGGACCTGTCGCACGCATCCACCGCCGGGCTCGACTCGCTCGACCTGGCGCTGCGGCTGGGGGACCGGCTCGCCCACCTGCACTTGGCCGACGGCGTCGGCTCGGCGAAGGACGAGCACCTGGTACCCGGCCGGGGTACCCAGCCGTGCGCGGAGGTGCTAGGCCTGCTGGCCGAATGGTCCTGGGCCGGGACGGTGTCGGTGGAGGTCAACACCCGCAGGTGCCGCAACCGGGCGGAGCGCGAGGCGGAGCTGGCCGAGTGCCTGGCCTTCGCCCGGCTCAATCTCGCCGCGCCGGCGCTGGTGCCGCCCGAACCGCGATGATCCGCCGGGTCGACCGCGCCGGGGCGGCAGAGGACATCGCGCCGCAAGTCACCCCGCATGTCGCCACCCCCCGGCGTCGTGGCCGCCGACCCGCCGGTCAGGACACGCGCGGCGCCATCCTCGCCGCGGCCCGAGCGGAGTTCGGCAGCCGTGGCTACGACGGCACGACGCTGCGCGGCATCGCCCGGGCGGCCGGCGTCGACCCGAGGCTGGTGCATCACTACTTCTCCGGCAAGGAGGAGGTCTTCGTCGCGGCACTGGACTTCCCGGCCCGGCCGCACGACATCGTCGCGGCCGTCCTGGGACCCGGGCCGGACGGCGTCGGCGAGCGGTTGATCCGGACGGTACTGCGCATCTGGGAGCAGCCCGGCACGCGGGACCGGCTGGCCGCACTGCTCAGCGCCGCCGTGGCGAACGAGGCCGGGGCCCGGCTCGTCCGGGAGTTCGTGACGCGCGAGATCCTGGCTCGAGTCGCCGCCGAGCTGAGCGTGCCGGACCCCGAACTGCGCGCGTCGCTCGCCGCGTCGCACATGGTCGGCATCGGGCTGGCGCGGTACGTCGTCCGGGTCGAGCCGCTGGCGTCGGCCGACGTCGAGGACGTCGTGCGGCTGGTGGCTCCCACCCTTCAGCGCTACCTGGCCGACCCCGGCTGACCGCAATCCTCAACCGCCTGGTCCAGGATCGAGTGTGCACTTCCGCGGCGACACGCCGGCGTGTCGCCGTCAAAGCGCACACTCGATCACTGTGGACCTCGTGAACTCGCGACACTCGGCTCGCCCTTGCCACCGCCGCGCACCCGGGCGTAAATTCATCGTGTGATGAAAAACGGTTCCGCCATCGCCATCGAACACCTGCGGGTGGTGCGCGGCGGGCGCACCGTCATCCCGGACCTGACGCTGTCGGTCCCCCGCGGGCACGTCGTCGGCCTGCTCGGCCCCAGCGGCTGCGGCAAGACGACCCTGATGCGCAGCATCGTCGGAGTGCAGAAGGTAGCCGGAGGACGGGTCGACGTGCTCGGCCTGCCGGCGGGGCACCGCGAGCTGCGCCACCAGCTGGGATACGTGACCCAGGATCCCAGCGTGTACGCCGACCTGACGATCCAGGAGAACCTGCGCTACTTCGCGACGGTCGCGGGCATACCGCGCCGCCGAGTGGCGGAAGAGGTGACCCGTGTCCTGGACCGGGTGGACCTGGCCGATCACGCGACGGCGCGGGTCGACCAGTTGTCCGGCGGCCAGATGTCGCGGGTGTCGCTCGCGGCGGCACTGGTCGGCTCGCCGGAACTGATGGTTCTCGACGAGCCGACGGTCGGCCTGGACCCCGTGCTGCGTCGCGACCTGTGGAAGCTCTTCCGGGAGCTGGCCGAGGACGGCGCCACCCTGCTGGTCTCCAGCCACGTCATGGACGAGGCCACCCGGTGCGACCGGCTGCTGCTGATGCGCGCTGGAGCGATCCTCGCCGATGACACGCTGGACGGCCTGCTGGCATCGACCGGGGCGGCCGACGCCGAGGCGGCCTTTCTCACCCTGGTGGACCGGGCCAACGCCCAGGCCCGCTCGTCCGCGGAAGGAGTTCCCTCATGAGCCCCCGGCTCACCCTGGCCACGGCGGCCCGTGTCCTGCGGCAGATCCGGCACGATCCGCGCACCATCGCGATGATGCTCGTCGTGCCGTGCGTCTTGCTCGGTCTGTTCGCCTGGATCTACCACAACACCCCGGTATTCGACGCCATCGGTGGCCCGGTTCTCGGCATCTTCCCCTTCATCATCATGTTCCTGATCACCAGCGTGACCATGCTGCGCGAGCGGCAGACCGGCACGCTGGAACGTCTGCTCACCCTGCCGCTCGGCAAGGGCGACCTGATCGCCGGCTACGCCGTGGCGTTCGGTGTGCTGGCCACCGCGCAGGCGCTGATCGCCTCCGCCTTCAGCGTTTATGTGCTGGACCTGGACATCGCCGGGCACGTGTGGCTGCTCGTGGTCGTGGCCGTGGTCGACGCGCTGGTCGGATCCGCACTCGGCCTGTTCGTGAGTGCCTTCGCCCGCAGCGAGTTCCAGGCCGTGCAGTTCATGCCGGCGTTCGTCCTGCCGCAGTTCCTGTTGTGCGGCCTGCTCGTACCCCGGGACAACCTGCCGTCGGTGCTGGAATCCATTTCCGACGTCCTACCGCTGTCCTATGCGGTGGACGCGATGCGCAAGGTTTCGGAATCGACCGAGTCGACCGGCGACGTCCTTCAGGACATCCTGATCGTGCTGGCCTTCGTGGCCGGTGCCATCGCCCTTGGTTCAGCGACACTGCGACGGCGCACGGAGTGATGCCGGCGCGGCGATAGCCGCCGCGCGGCGGCACAAGACGTCGAATCGCACCATCGTCGCGCCGCGCGGCGAGATGATGCCGCCGTGCAGTCGATGATCCAGGCAGTGACGAGCCGCCCGGCCCACGAGCGACGCTGGCCGGCCTCGCTCGCGGTGGCGGTGGTGATCGTCATCCAGCTCGTCCTCCCGCGGCAGACGGCGCCCTCCTGGTGGCCGGCCCTGGTGGCGGCCGAGGCGCTCATGCTGAGCGCCGTGGTCGCCGGGAACCCCTTGCACCTCAACCGGGTCAATCGTCGTCTGCGCGTGGCGGGAGCGGCGCTGGCCGTTCTGGTGATCGCGGTCAACGGCGTGCGGCTGGCGCAGCTGCTGCTGGCGATCGCCGATGGCCGTCCCCTGACAGCGAAGACACTGGTCGCCAGCGGTGGGCTCATCTGGGTGACCAACGTGGTGGCCACCGCCGTCGCCTTCTGGGAGCTGGACGGAGCGGGCCCGTTCGCGCGGGCCGGCATGACGGATGGCAGAAGGCCGGCGGACCTGCTGTTCCCCCAGATGACGGGCCTGCCGGGGTGGGATCCGGAGACCTGGCGGCCGTCGTTCTTCGACTATGTCTTCGTGGCGTTCACGACGGCGACGGCGTTCAGCCCGACCGACACCATGCCCACGACGGGGCGCGCGAAGGCTCTCATGATGCTGACCGCCGGCGTCTCGCTGCTGACGGTGGGCGTCGTGGCGGCGCGTGCCGTGAGCCTGTTCTGAAGGCCGGGCACTCCGTCTCCACGGTCGCCGGACGCTGCCGGGCCCCGCGGGCGGCATGATGGGCGCATGCTGAGGGAGACCTTGCTGCGCGCATCGCGCAGTCGCCAGTTGCGCGGGCTCATCGAGACGATGCCCGTTTCCCGGGCCGTCGTCCGCCGCTTCGTGGCTGGACTGGACGACGACGCGGTGCTCACCAAGGCGCTCGCGCTGACCGCCGACGGCCTGCGCGTGACCGTCGACCACCTCGGCGAGGACACCACCGATGCCGGCGACGCCAGAGCGGTCTGCGACACCTACGTGAAGCTGCTCGAACGGCTCGCGGAGTCCGGGCTGGCCGAGGGCGGCAAGGTCGAGGTCTCGGTGAAGCTGTCCGCGCTGGGGCAGGCGATCGAGCCGGACGGCGAGGCGATGGCGCTGGCTCACGCGCGCGAGATCTGTGCCGCCGCTGAACGCGCCGGGACGACCGTCACCCTCGACATGGAGGACCACACCACCACGGACTCCACCTTGCAGATCCTCCGGGAGCTGCGCACCGAGTACCCGTGGGTGGGCGCCGTGCTGCAGGCGTACCTGCGCCGGACCGAGCAGGACTGCCGGGAACTGTCCGGCCCGGGCTCCCGGGTGCGGTTGTGCAAGGGTGCGTACGACGAACCGGACGAGGTCGCCTACACCGACCCCTTCGAGGTGGATCGCTCGTTCGTGCGATGTCTGTCCATCCTCATGGAGGGCAAGGGCTACCCGATGGTGGCCACGCACGACCCCCGGCTGATCGACATCGCCGCCGCGGTGGCGGTGCGCAACGCGCGCACCCAGGGCAGCTACGAATTCCAGATGCTGTACGGCGTCCGCCCGGACGAGCAGCGCAAGCTCGCGGCCCGCGGCGAGACCGTGCGGGTCTACGTGCCGTACGGTCGGGAGTGGTACGGCTACCTCATGCGGCGGCTCGCTGAGCGACCGGCGAACGTCACGTTCTTCGTCCGGTCGCTGGTGAGCCGGGGATGACGCGCTACTGGACGCGCTGACAACGGAAGGAAACTCTCGTGGGCGAGACGGTCGCGATCCTCGGTGCCGGAGTGATGGGCGAGACCCTGCTCTCCGGCCTGCTCCGTGCCGGGCGGCGCGTCGAGGACGTCGTGGTGACCGAACGGCGGCCGGAACGCGCCGCGGAGCTGGCTGACAAGTACGGCGTCAAGGTGGTGGACAACGCCGAGGCGGTGACCTTGTGCGACACCGTCGTCCTGGTGGTCAAGCCCCAGGACATGCCCGGGCTCCTGGAGGAGGTGGCCGACCGGATCCGGCCCGGGACCCTTGTCGTCTCGCTGGCCGCCGGCATCACGACGATGTTCGTCGAGCAGCGGCTGCCCGACGGCGTGGCCGTCGTCCGGGTCATGCCGAACACTCCGGCACTCGTGGACCAGGGGATGGCGGCGATCAGCCCGGGCAGGCACTGCGACGAGGATCATCTGCAACGGGCCGAGGGCCTGCTGCGGGCCACTGGGAAGGTGCTGCGAGTGCCGGAGACCTACCAGGACGCGGTGACGGCCATCAGCGGCTCCGGCCCGGCGTACATCTTCTACGTCGTGGAGGCGATGATCGAGGCCGGTGTCCTCATGGGGTTGCCGCGGACGACGTCGACCCAGCTGGTCGTCCAGACGCTGTACGGCGCGGCCACCATGCTGCGGGAGACCGGTGAGCACCCGACCGTCCTGCGCGAGCAGGTGTCCAGCCCGGGTGGCACGACGATGTCGGCGCTGCGGCAACTGGATGACCACAAGGTACGCGCCGCCTTCCTCACCGCGATGGAGGCCGCCCGAGACCGATCGCGGGAGCTGTCCGCGGGCACCATGTGAGGGCGAGCTGTGAGGTGGGCTCCGGCGCGGCTCAGCCGATGAACGGCCGGCTCACCGGGAACCGGTAGATCGCCGGGTGCTGATGCAGGGCCAGCGCGCTGGCCGCGCACACCGGGCCCGCCTTGCCCAGGAGCATCAGCCCCGCCACGAGGTACTGTTCGGAGCCGGGCAGCTGCGCGGGAAGGCCGGTGCTGAGCCCGGAAAGGGAGAACGCCGAGACCGTCTCGAACACGGCCGTGTCCAACGACGTGGTGGACCCGATCAGGAGCACCAGGGTCGCCACGAGCACGACGCCGACCGCGAGCATGGTCACCGCCACGGCCTGGCGCAGGGTCGCTGGGCTGATCCGTCGCCCGAACGCCTCGGTGTCGTGCTTGCCGCGGACCTCCGCGATGACGGCCAGCGTCAGTACCGCGACCGTGGTCACCTTGATCCCACCCGCGGTTCCGGCGCTTCCGCCGCCGATCAGCATCAGCACCTCGGTGACGAGCCGGGTAGCCGGCTCGACCGAGCCGTAGTCCATGCCCGCAAGCCCTGCCGTGCGGGGTGTCACCCCACCGAACACGCCGGACAGGACTCGGGCGGCCGGGTCCAGCCCGCCCAGGGTGCGCGCGTTGTCCCACTCCAGCAGGCTGATCATCAGCGGCCCGGCCACGAGGAGGACCGCAGTCGTGATCAGCGTGAGCCTGGTGTGCACCGACCACTGGCGCGCCGCGCGTACCCGCAGCACCTCCTGCAGCGCCGGATACCCGATGCCGCCGAGGATCACGGCAATGCCGAGCGGCACCAGCACCCACGCGTCGGCCGCGAACCGGGATACGCCGTCCGGCCACAGCGTGAGCCCCACATTGCCGAACGCCGAGACGGTGTGGAACAGCCCCCACCAGGCCGCTCGCCCGGCCGGCTCGTCGTGGCCGAGCGCCAGCCGGAGGGTGAGGGCCACCCAGACCACGACCTGGATCACCAGGCTGATGCGCACGACGTTGAGCGCCAGCCGGCGGACCCGCTCGCGGTGCACGGGCCCGACGTCCACCGCCGCGACGAGCCGGGTTCCGATGCCCAGCCGTCGAGCCACGACCAGCCCGAGGAGTGACGCCCCGATCATCGTCCCGAGTGCGCCGAGCTCCATCAGGACAAGAAGCACGCCCTGCCCGAGATGACTCCAGTACGACGACGTGTCCACGATCGTCAGGCCGCCGCCGCTGACCGCGGACGTGGACGTGAACACGGCCTGCCGCAGGCCGGCGCCGTCGCCCCCCGCCGCCGACGCGGGGATCATGAGCAGGACAGTGCCTGCTGCCACGGCCGTGAGATACCCGGCCAGCACGCCCCGGACGGGGGCGAGGGAGGACGTCATGGACGCGCGGCGAAGCGTTCGATCAGATCCGAGTGTCCGCTCACGATGAGAAGGTCATGCTCGGTGACCTTGGTGTCCGGCACCGCATACGTGAAGTCCCGACCGGGGCTTTTCACGCCGACCACCGTCACGCCGTACTTCTTGCGAATCTGCGACTCGCCCAGCGTGAAGCCCCGCGTCTCCGACGGCGGGCGCATCTTGACGATGGCGAACCCGTCGTCGAACTCGATGTAGTCCAGCAGCTTCCCGGTGACGAGATGGGCCACGCGCATTCCGGCGTCCGACTCCGGATAGACGACCCGATGGACGCCGATTCGCTCCAGGATCGTGCCGTGCGCCTGCGTGATGGCCTTGGCCCAGATTTGCGGAACGCCTAGCTCCACCAGGTTGCTGCACGTCAGCACGCTGGACTCGACCGACGTGCCGATGCCGACCACGGCCACCGGCACGTCACCCGCTTCCAGGTGCTCCAGTGCCTCCATCTTGGTGGTGTCGGTCTGCACCGTTCGGCCCAGACGGCTCGCCCACTCCTGGACCAGCGCGGGGTCGCGGTCGATGCCGAGCACATCATGCCCGAGCCGGGTCAGGGCAAGGGCGGTGGCGGCGCCGAAGCGACCGAGGCCGCAGACGAGAACCTGACCGGTCACGGCTGATTGCGCGGGCACGGCCCAACTGTGCCACGACTGTGCTCAGCGCGGGCGTACAGCCGCACGCCGTGTGCGGTCGCGGGTCGCGGGTACCGTACACGCGTGGAGGCGTTGCGGCTGATCTGGGACGAGGAGTTCACGGCCTACGACTTCGGTCCCGCCCACCCGATGGCGCCGATCCGGTGGGAACTGACCGCCCTGCTGGCCCGCGATCTCGGCCTGCTCGGCGCTCCCGGCGTTCATGTGACGGGGGCCGAGCCGGCGCCGGACGACGTCCTGACCACCGTGCACCAAGTTGCCTACCTGTCCGCCGTCAAGACGGCATCGGAGGATCCGCGGCACGCCGATGTCCGCTTCGGCCTGGGCACCGACGACGTACCGGCCTTCGCCGGCATGCATGCGGCGAGCGCTCGCATCGCCGCCGGCACCCGGGACGTGGCGCTCGCCGTGTGGAGCCGCGAAGCCGAGCACGGCGTCAACTTCTGCGGCGGCCTCCATCACGCGATGCCGGCGGCCGCCAGCGGCTTCTGCGTCTACAACGACATCGCCGTGGCCATCCGGGCACTGCTCGACGCGGGTGCTCAGCGCGTGGCGTACGTCGACGTCGACGTGCACCACGGCGACGGCGTCGAGCGGATCTTCTGGGACGACGATCGCGTACTCACCATTTCGCTGCACGAGACAGGACAGTTCCTGTTCCCCGGCACGGGCTTCCCCGACGACATCGGTGGGCGGGCGGCGGAGGGCTATGCGGTGAACGTCGCTCTGCCTCCGGGTACGGCCGACGCCGGATGGCTTCGGGCGTTCGACGCGGTGGTGCCGTCCTTGCTGCGCGCGTTCCGTCCGCAGATCCTGGTCAGCCAGCACGGGTGCGACAGCCACGTGCTGGACCCCTTGGCGCACCTCGCGCTGTCGCTGGACGCGCAGCGCACGGCGGCCCACCAGGTCCATCAGTTGGCGCACGACCTCTGCGACGGGCGCTGGGTGGCCACCGGGGGTGGTGGATACGAGGTGGTCGACGTCGTGCCACGGGCGTGGTCGCATCTCGTCGGCATCGCGGCGCACCGGCCGGTGGCCCCGGACGCAGCCGTGCCGCAGTCGTGGCGCGACTACGTGGTGAGCCGCTGCCGCCGTCCGGCGCCCCAGCGGATGACGGACGGCGGCGACGGCGAATGGCAGTCGTGGGCGACCGGATACGACCCTGCCGCGCCGGTGGATCGGGCCGTTCTGGCGACGCGCCGCGCCGTCTTCCCGCATCACGGTCTGGATCCGTGGTTCGACTAAGGAACCTCTAGGGCAGCGGCGGCCTGTGCCGACCTCCGGACCGGCGTGCCGACTCGGGGAATCTGCTTCCCACCAGCCCCAGGGGCCCCTAATGTTGATTACAGGACGTTGTCGCACGGTGTCTCAGAGGAGCCAACGGCGGTCTCGTCTTAGGGGAACGGTGTCCAATGCCTGGTGAGTTCGACGTTCGCTTCCTCACGGTGGCCGAGGTCGCGGCGATCATGCGGGTGTCCAAGATGACGGTCTACCGGCTGGTGCACGGGGGAGACCTCCCCGCCGTTCGCGTCGGGCGCTCCTATCGGGTGCCGGAGCAGGCGGTGCACGAGTACCTTCGGCATTCCTACGTCGATACGGCGTAGGGCCTGTTGGGCTGGGCGTGGTGTGACCCACCCTCTAAGGTGCGTCGCGGCCCGGCGCGGCCGGTAGGCTGATAGCAGAGTCGCCGTGGGCGGCCGACTGGATTCTGCCGCGCCGCCGGCATCGACAACTGTGAGGACATGTGGGCTCGGTCATCAAGAAGCGCCGCAAGCGGATGGCGAAGAAGAAGCACCGCAAATTGCTGCGCAAGACGCGCCACCAGCGCCGCAACAAGAAGTGATCGCGGCGCCTGACCGCCTCCGCCGCCGGTCGCTCGATAGGCGCCCCTGACATCGAGAAAGGCCTCGTCAGCCCCGGTTGGCTGCGGGGCCTTCTCGCGTAGAGTGGACGGCTGACGGGCCGAACCGGACACCTTGGGAGTGCTATGGGGCGGGTAGTCCTGGTCACCGGGGTGGCGCGTTACCTCGGGGGTCGATTCGCCCGCCTCCTGTCGGCCGATCCGGCGGTTGATCGGGTCATCGGCGTCGACGTCGTCCCGCCGCCACATGACATCGGCACTACCGGATTCGTCCGCGCCGACATCCGCAACCCGGTGATCGCCCGGATCATCGACCACGCGGGTGTCGACACGGTGGTGCACATGAGCGTCATCGCGACGCCGATCGGCGCCGGCGGCCGGGTCTCGATGAAAGAGATCAACGTCATCGGCACGATGCAGCTGCTCGCCGCGTGCCAGAAATCGTCGAGCCTGCGCCGGCTGGTCGTGAAGTCCACCACCGCCGTCTACGGATCGAGTCCACGCGATCCCGCGATGTTCACCGAGGACACCGGCGCGAAGGTGCTGCCGCGCGGCGGCTGGGCCAAGGACTCGATCGAGGTGGAGGGCTACGTCCGGGGCTTCATCCGGCGCCGTCCAGACGTGCACACCGTGATGCTGCGGCTGGCCAACATCGTCGGGCCCGCCATGCGGACCCCGCTGACGGACTACTTCTGCATGCCGGTGGTTCCGACGGTGCTCGGCTTTGACGGACGGCTGCAGTTCATCCACGAGGACGACGCGCTCGAGGCGGTGCGGCTGGCGACCGTGCGGGATCTGTCCGGTGTGATCAACGTCGCCGGGGACGGGATCGTCACAGTGAGCCAGGCCGCGAGGATGGCAGGGCGGCCTACCCTTCCGGTGCCACCGCCGCTGACAGGCACCGTCGGTCAAGTGTTCCGGCGGGCGGGCCTGGCCGACTTCTCCCGGGAGCAGATGCGGTTCCTGTCGTTCGGCCGGGGGGTCGACACGACCAGGATGCGGTCCCTGCTGGGACTGGAGCCGGGGTACACGACGCGGGCTGCGTTCGCCGACTTCGTCAGGGGGCGCGGGCTCACCGGTCCGCTGTCGCCCGAGACGGTGGAGTTGGTCGAGAGCAGGCTGCTGAACGTGTTCTCGCGGAACGGCGAAGGGCTGGCGGATGTCGCCGCCGGCGCCTCCGCGGGAGGAAGTGCCGGCTGATGGCGGAAGCGCGGGTGATCCGGATGGACGGCGGGACAGGTCGGCGCCGTGCCGCTCCCGGCGCGCGCTCCGTGGCGGCTGGTGCGGATCGGGCGTCCGGCGAACGGGCGAGGCGCAGGCGGCGCACAACGCCGTTGCTGGCGGACCTCGAGCGAGCCACCGAACCGGCGGCTTCCGGCCTCGAAGAGGCTGACCAGAGTGCGCGCGCTCCCGACCCTGTCGCGCGCGCAGGAGGGGCCAAGGCGGCCGCCGTCGAGACGGGCGCCGTCGAGTCCGGGCCTGGCCGCACGGGTGCCGTTGAGACGGGTGCCGTCGCGGCAGATGCCGGCGAGGAGGGCGCGGCGAAGCCAGGAACCGCGAAACGAGGAACCGCAAAGGCGCGAACCGCGAAGCCGCGCAGTGCCAAGCCGGTGACCGCGAAGCCGCGCGGTGCCGGCAACGGCGCCGCGAAGGCCCGGCCCGCCAGGGCGAGCGCCAGGAAGATCAGCGCCGTCGAGGTGGGTGGAGCCGAGGCCGCGGTCACGTTGCGCCCTGCCGAGGCGGGCCCTGCTGGGGTGGGGCAGGCCGACGGAAGCATTGTCGGAGGAGGCGCGGCCGCGCTCGCCGAGGCCATGTCTCAGCCTGCGGTCCAGGCCGTGCTGGCGCTTGCCGCGCAGACCGGCGAACGGCTCGTGGAAGCACTCGGTTCCGGGCTGCGCCCCGCTCAGTTGGAGGCGAAGGCGGCCGAGCTGCTGGACTTCGTGGCGCGACGACTGACCGGTCAGTTTGAGGTCGATGAGTTCGGCTTCGACCCGGAACTGACCGACACCGTCATGCTCTCTCTGATGCGCCCCTTGTACCGGCGCTGGTTCCGGGTCGAGGTTCGCGGGATTGAGAACATCCCCGACACTGGCGGTGCGCTCCTCGTCTCCAATCATTCCGGCACGATCCCCCTCGACTCGCTCATGACGAGCGTCGCCGTCCACGACGAGCACCCACTGCATCGGCACCTGCGACCGCTTGCCGCCGACCTGGTCTTCCAGACGCCATTCCTGGCCAACATGGCGCGGCGCACGGGCTCCACGCTGGCCACCAACCCCGACGCCGAACGACTGCTGGCGTCCGGCGAGTTGGTCGGCGTCTGGCCGGAGGGGTTCAAGGGCGTGGGGAAGCCGTTCACCGAGCGGTACAAGCTGCAACGCTTCGGTCGGGGCGGCTTCGTCTCTGCGGCCCTGCGGACCCGGACGCCGATCATCCCGTGCTCCGTTGTCGGCGCCGAGGAGATCTACCCGATCATCGGCAACGTCCCGACCCTGGCTCGGCTGTTCGGTCTGCCGTACTTGCCGATCACGCCGTTCTTCCCGTGGCTGGGGCCGCTCGGCCTCGTACCGCTGCCGAGCAAGTGGCTCATCGAGTTCGGTCCGCCGCTGCCGACCGACGAGTACCCGTCGAGCGCGGCGGACGACCCGATGCTCGTGTTCGACCTCACGGACCAGGTCCGCCAGAACATCCAGCAGACCCTGTATTCCCTGCTGGTCCAGCGCCGCTCGGTGTTCTTCTAACCTCAAGTTGGTCTTGATTCGTTGTTGAGCGGGCACTTTTGCCCCGACACGCCGGCGTGTCGCGGGCAAAAGTGCCCGCTCAACGTCAGCGCTCGGTCAGTGGCTGCAGGATCCAGCCGTCCTGTGACCGGTCCCTGCGAAGGCCGGTGGCCCGAGCCGCTCGCAAGCGGGCGACGGCGCGAAGTCGCTGTCGGCTCAGGTCCTCGGCCGTGAAGCGGACGACGATGACGCGGGCGCGCTCCAGTTGCTCCTCGCGGGTGTGGTCCGCGGCGCGCCGTGCCGCGCCGGCGTGAACCTCGCCGTCGTACTCGCCGGCGACGCCGGCCTCGGGGTCGAAGAGGTCAACCTCGCCCAGCAGGTAGCCCTGGGGGTTCGTCAGGCGACGGTTCACCAGCGGCGGCGGCAGGCCCGCGTCGAGGACCCACAGCATCCTCAGTCGCGATTCGCCCGTGGAGCGGACCCGCGTCTCGGCAAGGTCGAAGGCTCGGCGGGCCGTCGGCAGGCCACGCCAGCGCCTCCGTTGCCGGATCAGGTCCGTGACGTGCCCACGATCAACGGATACGTCGCGCAGCAGCGCGTCGGCCGCAACGACGGCGGCCTGCACGCCTGCGGAGCGGCGTAGCAGGTCGAAACACGTCCGTTCCGGGCTGGTCACCGGCGTTCCGTCGATGTCAACCGTCTCGCCGGGCAGGAGTTCACTGCGCCAGACGACGAGTTCCTCCCGCCGGCGACACGTCTGATGTCGTCCGAGACAGATGGGCACGGGCATGGGGCGCCCGGCGCCGTCCTCGCCGTCGAACTGACTAGCCCCCAGAAGGGCGGCGGCCGCCCAGCCACCAATGGCGGCGCCATCCGGGAGCAGACCCCTGATGCGCCGTATGCGCTCCGAGGCGTCCGGGGCGCCCCCGCCGGTCCAGAACCAGAGACCACGGTTCGTCCGGTCCCACAGCGGACCGTCCAGTTCGCGCTTCGAGACGCCGGACCTCGCGAGAGCGGGCCGGGTATGGGCGCCGGACAGCACTGAGCGCGGCAGCGACTCCTTCATGGCCATCGGCAAAGGGTCGGCGGGACGGGCCGCGAATAGGGAAGCGTCGCGAGATCTGTGGATGGTGGGACAACCCGGGCGGCTGTGGACTCAACGACGCGGCGGGCAACGAGGCGTGTTGAGCGGGCACTTTTGCCCCGACACGCCGGCGTGTCGCGGGAAAAACTGCCCGCTCACCCGAAAAGCGTTGGCCAGCGACGGCGGCGACGACGGCGGGACACCAGGACGGCGGCGATCACGGCCCCAACGGCGATCCCGGTCCCGCCGATCGCTGGGACACCGATCTTCACCGCGCGCCGCGAGGTGCGGTAGTCGTACACCTGCCAGCCGTGCTCCCGGGCGTAGGCACGAAGTTTGGCGTCCGGGTTGATCGCCACCGGGTTGCCGACCAACGAGAGCAGCGGAATGTCGTTCGCCGAGTCGCTGTACGCCGAACAGCGCGCCAGGTCCAGCCCCTCCCGCTCCGCGAGTTCCCGGACTGCCTCCGCCTTGGCGCCGCCGTGCATGGGCCGGCCCACCAGCCGCCCGGTGTAGATGCCGTCGACGTGCTCGGCGACGGTGCCCAGGGCGCCCGTGAAGCCGAGCCGCTCGGCCATCACCTCGGCCACCTCGACCGGCGTCGCGGTGACCAGCCACACCCGCTGCCCTGCGTCGATGTGCATCCGCGCCAGCCGCAGCGTGCCGGGCCAGAGTTTGTCGGCCATCAGCTCGTCGTAGACCTCTTCGCCGATTGCCCGCAGCTCGGATGCTGCGTGACCGGCGACGAACGACAGCGCCCGGTCCTGGATCTCGCTCACGTGCTCCGGGTTCTCGCCGAGCAGCATGAAGTTCACCTGCTGCCAGCCGAATCGCAGCAGGTCACGCAGGGTGAAGAAGTCTCGCCGGTACAGCCCGCGGGCGAGGTGATAGATCGAGGCGCCTTGAACCACGGTGTTGTCGACGTCGAAGAAGGCGGCCGCCGTGCGGTCCGGCGGGGGCGCTTCGCCGTGCGGCGTCGCCATCTCGGCGGCGTCGGCGGTGGGCCTCGCCGCGCCGGCAGCGATCCCGGCGACCGGAAGGTCCCGACGTCCGCCGATCCGCCGCAGGGCGAGATCACGGACGGGAGACATGCCTCCACGATACGGCGGGCCGCACCCCCCAAGAGGGAGCGGCGCGTCACATCTGTACGGCGGGATCAAGGCGACGCCGCGCCGATCCGACAACTGGAGCGAAGGACAAACGCCAACCCTGGGGGGCTGCTGTGGCGTCCGATGCCGCGGATCGGTCCGGCGGCCGAAGCCTGATGGCGCGCCTGCTGCCGACGGTCCATCTGAGCACAGAGGCGTTCGCCGCGCGGCATCGCGCGCTGGTCGGCGTCCTGTGGATCCAGCTGCCGATCGTGCTGGTGGTGGCCCTGGTCACCGGCAACACCATGGGCGGCGGCGGGGATCATGATCACGCCGGGTCCACCGCTGTGCTCGACTCCCCCGGGGCGCACACCGTCATGCTGTGGACGGCGATCGTCGGCGTCATCGTGGCCGGGCTCGTCGGTGCGGTCGTGACGACGCGAAGGGCCAAGGCGACCGCCGTCTCCGTGGGCCTCCTGTTGTCGGCCGTGGCCCTGGTGCACGCCGGCGGCGGCATGACTGACCTGCATTTTCACTTCTTCGTCGTCCTGGCGTTGATCGGTCTTTACCAGGACTGGCTGCCGTTCGCCTGCGGCGTCGGGCTGGTTGCCGTACATCACGCCGTGATCGGCATCCTCGCCCCGACGGCCGTGTTCTCCGATCCGCGTGCTCAGGCCAACCCCGTTCCCTGGGCGCTCATGCATGCCGCTTTCGTCCTGGCCATGTGCGCCGCGCAGGTCGCGCAATGGCGCTTCGCCGAGCATGCCCAGGCCGAGGCGGCCGCGGCACTGGCCGACGCGGAGGAGGCATCCCGGCGGGGACTGGCCGCCGCGGCGGACGACGCGGCCCGCCGGGAGCGGGAGGCCAGCCAGGCCGCCGCCGCCCGGCTGGAAGAGCGTGAGCAAATGGCGCTACGCCTGGACGGCGTCCTCGGGTCCACCGCCGAGGCAGGTGCGCGCATCGGCGACGAGGCCGCCCGCACGATGGCCCAGTTGCGCGGCGCGCTGGAGGAGATCACGTCGGCAACCGACAGTGCGGCCCGGGATCTCCGGCATGCGCTGGAGGGCTCGAGCGCTGCCCAGGACGTAATCGGCTCCCTGGAGCGCTCGGTCGCCGAGATCGGGACGGTCGCTCAGCTGATCAACGCTGTGGCCGGCCAGACCAATCTGCTGGCCCTGAACGCCACGATCGAGGCCGCCCGCGCGGGTGACGCCGGGCGTGGCTTCGGTGTCGTGGCCGAGGAGGTCAAGTCGCTGGCCGCCGAGACGGCCGCCGCCACCGCGCGGATCGAGGCGACCTTGGAGGAGGTGCGCGTCGGCGCCGAGGCCGCCGTCAACGCCGTGGGTGCGATCGGGGCGGTGCTCGATCGGGTGAGCGGCACGCAGCACCAGGTCGGCGAGATCGTTCATACCCAGGCCGCGATCATGAACGACGCGCAGGCGGCGCTCGCCACCGCCGCCCGAGAAGTGGCAGCATCCGCTGAGCAGGCTCGCTCCATCGGCTGAGCCCCACGCGTCAGAGATCGGAGAAACAGGCTCTAGGCTTCCCGCGTGGAGCCCGCCCAGCCGACGCCGCGGATCACTCTGATCGGCAAACCCGGCTGCCACCTGTGCGACGACGCCAAGGTGATCATCGAGCGGGTCGCGGCGGACACCGGCGCCGGCTGGCAGGAGCTGTCGATCCTGGACGACGAGCAGCTGTACGAGCGCTACTGGGAGCAGATCCCCGTCGTCCTGGTGGACGGCGAGCAGCACGACTTCTGGCGGGTCGACGAGGAGCGCCTCAGGCACGCGCTGGCCGGTCGGAGGCGCTGGTACGGCGGCCGGCGGGTCACCCGATCGGCGCACGAGCCGTGACGGCGGGCTGCGGGTGATGACCTTGCGGTCATCCGATTTCGGCTAGGGTCCGGGTGATCCGTCCGAAGATCCGGTGACGTGACATTCGCCACGCCGTTCGCCACGCCCGGCCGGTGGTCGGCAACTTTGTGCATCCGTTCACAAGTGCCTAGGCTGGGTGCCACCATCCAGCCACCGAAGGAGCCGGCGCCGTCGTGACGAGACCACGCCCAGCCCGGCTCGTGCGACGTGACAGCGCCGTCCGAGCCTCGGATCGGGCCGGCATTCCGGAGGCTACCGTCTCCCGCCTCCCGCTCTACCTGCAGGCACTGACCTCGCTCGCCGAGCAAGGGGTCGCCACCGTGTCCTCGGAGGAACTGGCGTCGGCGGCCGGGGTGGGCTCGGCCAAGCTCCGGAAGGACCTCTCGCACCTGGGATCGTACGGGACCCGCGGGGTGGGCTACGACGTGACGTATCTGGTGAACCAGATCTCCCGGGAGCTGGGACTCACCCAGGACTGGCGAGTCGTCATCGTCGGCGTGGGGAACCTCGGGCACGCCCTGGCCAACTACGGCGGCTTCGCCTCCCGCGGCTTCACCGTGACGGCTCTGCTCGACAGCAGCCCGGGCGTCATCGGGGAGTCCGTCGCCGGGCTCACCGTGCGCCCGATGGACGACCTGGAGTTCGTCGTCGCCGACTACGGCATCCAGATCGGCGTCGTCGCCACGCCCGCCGAGGCCGCCCAGGACGTCTGCGACCGACTTGTCGCGGCCGGCGTCACCGGTGTCCTGAACTTCGCGCCGTGCCTGCTCAGCGTCCCGCGCGGCGTCATGGTCCGGCGCGTGGACCTGTCCACCGAGCTGCAGATCCTGGCCTTCCACGAGCAACGCCGGGCGGCCAGCCATCTGGCGGAGGGAACCGAACCGATCACCCCCCGGGCGGGAGTGGTTCGGTGAGTGTTCTGGTCGTGGGGCTGTCTCACCGGACGGCCCCGATGCCGGTGCTGGAGCGGGCGACGCTGACAACGGCCGCCGCTCGCGACCTTGAGCTGGAGCTGTGCCGCGGTGAGTTCGTCGCGGAGGCGGTCGTGCTCAGCACGTGCAACCGGCTGGAGGTGTATGCCGAGGTCAGCAAGTTCCACGGCGGCGTCGCCGGGATCGGCACCGCATTGGCCACGGCCACCGGCCTCCCGCTGGAGGAGCTCTCCGACCACCTGTACGTGCACTACGAGGACGCCGCCGTCCGGCATCTCTTCACGGTGGTGTCCGGCCTGGACTCGATGGCCGTCGGCGAGGCGCAGGTGCTGGGCCAGGTCAGGGCGGCCCTGCGGGACGCCCAGAAGAACGGCGCGGCCGGACGGTCCGTCGGCCACCTGATGCAGAACGCGCTGCGCGTGGGCAAACGCGCGCACAGCGAGACGCGGCTCGACCGCGCCGCCCCCTCCCTGGTGGAGGCCGGCCTCGAGCGCGCCTCGATGGTCCTCGGCGACGCGGCGGGTGCTCCCGCGGCCCCGCGAGCCCTGGTCATCGGCGCCGGGGCGATGAGCGGGCTGGCCGCCACGACCGCGCAGCGGGCAGGTGTGGCCGAAATCATCGTCTGCAGCCGAACCGAGGCGCGCGCCCGCCGCGTAGCAGAAGGTGTGGGGGGTACCGCGCTGCCCATGGCGCAGCTGGATGTGGCGCTGCAGGCCGCCGACGTTGTGATCACCTGTGCCGGGGCAGGCGGGTATCTGGTGGACGCGGGGGCCGCGGCCGCCGCTCAGCGGGCCCGGGGCGGGCGGGCGCAGGTCTACGTCGACCTGGCGCTGCCGCGGGACGTCGACCCCGCCGTCGCCGAGCTGGACGCCGTAACGCTGGTCGATCTGGAGGTTCTCGGGCGTGACCTGGCCACTCGGGGATTGGACGAGGACCTGGCGGACGTCCGCGTCCTGATCGACCAGGAGGTGGCCGCCTACCTGGCGGCGCAGCGCGCGGAGGCGGTCGCCCCCACGGTGGTCGCACTGCGGGCGCACGCGCGGTCGGTGGTGGAGGCCGAGCTCGCCCGGCTGGAGTCCCGGTTGGAGGACGTCGACGAGCGGGTCCGCGCCGAGCTGGCGCGCACGCTGCACCGAGTCGTGGAGAAGCTGCTGCACACGCCGACCGTACGGATGAAGGAACTGGCCGCCGAACCGGGCGGCAGCAGCTATGCCGAGGCGCTGCGGGCGCTGTTCGGGCTGGGCACGGTCCCGCCGGACGGCGTACTGCCGCCGGAGAGCGTGCCGCCCTTGCCGGCCGACCCGATGCCGGCGCAGGGCCGCTCGGGGGGAGGACGGCGATGAGCGGCGACGTCATGCGAGATCGCGACGAGCTCGGCATGCAGCCCTGGCGGCTGCGGCTCGGGACACGGCGCAGCGCCCTCGCCCTGACCCAGTCGCAGTGGGTTGCCGACCGGCTGACCAAGGCGCTGGCCGATCAGGGCCGCCAGCTCGAGGTCGAATTGGTCGAGGTCACCACACACGGCGACGTATCCAGTGCGCCCCTGGCCACTCTGGGCGGCACCGGGGTGTTCGTGTCCGCGCTGCGCACCGAGCTGCTGGCCGGCCGGATCGACGTCGCCGTGCACTCGCTGAAGGACCTTCCGACGGCACCTGCCGAGGGGTTGGTGACCGGCGCCGTCCCGGCCCGCGAGGACCCGCGCGACGTCCTTGTCGCACGCGACGGCCTGAGCCTCGCGGAACTGCCCCGAGGATCGCGGATCGGCACCGGCTCGCCGCGTCGTGCGGCGCAGCTGCGGGCCTTGGACCTCGGGCTGGACGTGGTCGACGTCCGGGGGAATGTCGACACCCGGCTGCGGATGGTCACCGACGGGCGGCTCGACGGCGTCGTGCTGGCCCGGGCCGGGCTGCTGCGGCTGGGCCGGGCCGGCGAGGCGACCGAGGTGTTCGACCCGCTGCTCATGCTGCCCGCCCCCGGGCAGGGCGCGCTGGCGGTGGAGTGCCGGGCGGCCGACCAGGAGACCCGCGAGGCCCTTGCCCTGATCGACGACGACGCCGCCCGGGCCTCCGTCGCGGCGGAACGCGCCTTGCTGCGCCGGCTGGAGGCCGGGTGTGCCGCGCCGGTCGGAGCCCTGGCCGAGGTGGTCGAGGGCGAGGAGGGTCCCGAGCTGTCCCTGCGGGCGGTGGTCGCCGCCGTCGACGGGACCGCGTCACTGCGCCGCTCGGCCGTGGCGCCCATGGGCAGGCCAACCCTGATCACAGCGCCGTCCGACGGCGAATCGACAGTCGAATCCGAGCCAAAGGCGCCTCCTGATCCGGGGATATCCGGCGCATCTCGTGCGTTGCCTCCTGTAGCGGGGGAGGCGACCGCCGAGGCTCTCGGGCAGGCGCTCGCTGAACAGCTGCTCGAGGACGGCGCCGGGGACCTGATGCCCGCTGCGACGTCCACCCAGGCCAGAGAAGGTGACACGTGAGCTCCACCAGTACCCGGAAGAAGGGGCCCGGCAAGTCGCCCGGTGTCGTCTCCTTCGTCGGCGCCGGACCCGGTGACGAGGGTCTGCTCACGCTGCGCGCGGTAGAGCGGCTCGCCGAGGCCGACGTCGTCGTCGTGGACCAGATGCCGCGCGAGTCCTTGATCTCCGGCACCTGCCGCCCTGACGTCGAGGTGGTCGACGCCGGGTTCGGCGAGGACGGTCAGCCGATGACCCGGGCGGCCCGGGCCAAGCTCGTGGTCGGGGCCGCCAAGGGCGGGCAGCGCGTGGTGCGCCTGCTGGACGGCGATCCCGCGACCTTCACCGGGCTCGCCGAGGAGATCGCCGCCTGCCGCAAGGCCTGTGTCCCGTTCGAGGTCGTACCGGGCGTGTCGGCCGCGACGGCAGTCCCGGCCTACGCGGGGGTGCCGCTCACGCCGGCCGGCACGGAGGCTGTGCACATCGTGCACCCGCACGGCATCCAGGTGAACTGGAACGCCCACGCCGGTGCTGCGACGACCGTCGTGGTGCTGGGCGCGGAGGACGACATCGTCGCCGCGGCGGAAGGACTGCTGGACGCCGGGCGCAAGGCGCACACCCCGGTCGTCGTGACGTCCCGCGGGACGACGGTGCATCAGCGGTCCGTGGCGTGCACCTTGGGCGAGGTGCCGAAGGCGCTCCCGAAGGCGGACCTCGACCGCCCCATGATCGCCGTCGTGGGGGACGCCGCCGGGCTCCGGGACAAGATCTCCTGGTTCGAGACCAAGCCGCTGTTCGGCTGGCGGGTGCTGGTGCCGCGTACCAAGCAGCAGGCGGGCGGCCTGGTCGCCCGGCTGGCCGAGCATGGTGCCGTCGCCGAGGTCGTGCCAACCATCTCGGTGGAGCCGCCGCGCACCCCGCACCAGATGGAGAAGGCGGTCAAGGGCCTGGTCACCGGGCGCTACGAGTGGATCGGCTTCACCAGCGTGAACGCCGTCCGCGCGGTCCGGGAGAAGTTCGAGGAGTTCGGGCTGGACGCGCGGGCGTTCGCCGGTCTGAAGGTGGCCGCCGTCGGCGGCGTCACCGCGGCGGCGTTGCGCGACTGGGGGATCGAGCCGGACCTCGTGCCGTCCCAGAACCAGTCGGCCGGTGGGCTGTTGGACGACTGGCCGCCGTACGACGAGGTGCTCGACCCGATCAATCGGGTGTTCCTCCCGCGCGCCGACATCGCGACGGACACCCTCGTCGCGGGATTGCAGAAGGCGGGCTGGGAGGTCGACGACGTCACCGCCTACCGGACCGTCCGCGCCGCGCCGCCGCCGGCGGAGACCCGCGAAGCGATCAAGAGCGGGCAGTTCGACGCGGTCGTCTTCACGTCGTCCTCGACCGTCCGCAACCTCGTCGGGATCGCCGGCAAGCCGCACGCCACCACCGTCGTCGCCTGCATCGGCCCGCAGACGGCGAAGACGGCGGAGGAGCACGGCCTGCGCGTCGACGTCCTTGCCCCCGAGCCGAGCACCGAGGCCTTGGTGCAGGCGCTGGCGGAGTACGGTACGGGGCTGCGGCTGTCGGCCGTGGAGGCCGGCGAGCCGGTGTTGCGGCCGAGTCAGCGCAAGGGCGCGGCGAGGAGGACGGCGAAGTGACATCGGGCTACCCGGCCGTGCGGCCGCGCCGGCTCCGAGCCGGCGCGCCGATGCGCCGCCTGGTCGCGGAGACCAGGGTTCATCCCGCCGACCTCGTTCTACCCGTCTTCGTCAAGGAGAACGCGGCCGAGCCCGTCGCTGTCCAGTCGATGCCCGGGGTGGTCCAGCACACGCGTGACTCGCTGCGCAAGGCCGCCGCCGAGGCGGCCCAGGCCGGCGTCGGCGGGATCATGATCTTCGGCATCCCGGCCAGCAAGGACGCCATCGGCTCGGGCGCTACCGATCCGGACGGCGTACTGAACGTCGCGATCCGGGATGTCGTCGCCGAGGTGGGCGACGGCGTCGTGGTGATGGGTGACCTGTGCCTGGACGAGTTCACCGACCACGGGCATTGCGGCGTCCTCGCCCCCGACGGGTCGGTGGACAACGACGCAACCCTGCAGCGGTACGCCGACATGGCGCTGGCGATGGCCGACGCGGGCGTGGATGTCGTCGGTCCGAGCGGGATGATGGACGGCCAGGTGGCCGCCGTCCGCGCGGCGCTGGAGGGCGCCGCCAGGTACGACGTCGCGATCCTCGCCTACGCGGCCAAGTACGCCTCTGCGTTCTACGGCCCGTTCCGGGACGCCGTGGAGTCGTCGCTGCAGGGCGACCGGCGCACCTATCAGCAGGATCCGGCCAACGGGCGCGAGGCGTTGCGCGAGGTGGCGCTGGATGTCGCCGAGGGCGCGGACATGGTCATGATCAAGCCGGCCATGTCGTACCTGGACCTGGTGACCCGGGTGGCGGATGTCGTCGACGTGCCGGTCGCGGCCTATCAGGTCTCGGGGGAGTACGCGATGGTGGAAGCCGCCGCCGCGCGCGGCTGGATCGACCGCGAGCGCGCCATCCTCGAGACGGTCACATCGATCCGCCGGGCGGGAGCGTCGATCGTGCTCACCTACTGGGCCGTCGAGCTGGCCGCGCTGCTCCGCCGCTGATCACGAGCCCGGTGACGTTGCGCGTCACCGCCTTGAGAGACTGTGCGCCGTGAGTGGACCGTCCACCGTCGGAAGCGATGCCGCGCCGCCCACCGTCGGAAGTGATGCCGACCACCCCGGCGCCCCTTACCCGGCTGAGGCGCCGGTCTCGGACGCCCTGTTCGAGCGCGCGCGCCGGGTGACTCCGGGCGGGGTGAACTCGCCGGTGCGGGCGTTCCGGGCCGTCGGCGGCACTCCGCGATTCATGGTCCGGGGCAGCGGGCCCTACCTGTACGACGCCGACGGCCGGGAGTATGTCGACCTCGTCTGCTCGTGGGGTCCGCTGATCCTCGGGCACGCCCACCCGGCCGTGCTGGATGCCGTGCGGGACGCCGCCGCCCGCGGGTTCTCCTTCGGGACGCCGACCGAGGGCGAGGTGGCCCTTGCGGAGGAACTGGTCGCCCGGGTGGAGCCGGTCGAGCAGGTCCGCCTGGTTTCGTCCGGGACCGAGGCCACGATGAGCGCCATCCGGCTCGCCCGCGGCTTCACCGGCCGCAGCACGGTGGTCAAGTTCGCCGGGTGCTATCACGGGCACGTCGACGCGCTGCTCGCCGCGGCGGGATCCGGCGTCGCGACGTTCGCCCTGCCGGACACCCCGGGAGTCACCGGAGCCAGCGCCGCGGAGACGATCGTGCTGCCGTACAACGACGTCGAGGCGCTCGACGCGGCGTTCGCCCGGCACGGCGACTCGATCGCTTGTGTGATCACGGAGGCGGCCGCCGGGAACATGGGTGTGGTGCCGCCGGCGCCCGGGTGGACGGCGGCGCTGCGCCGGGTGACCCGGGCGCGCGGCGCGCTGCTGATCTCCGATGAGGTGATGACCGGCTTCCGGGTCTCCCGGGCGGGTTGGTACGGCCATGAGGGTCCGGCGCCGGACGGCCCGCCGGACCTGTTCACGTTCGGCAAGGTGATGGGGGGCGGTTTCCCGGCCGCCGCGTTCGGCGGGCGGGCCGACGTCATGGGTCGGCTTGCCCCCGCCGGTCCGGTCTACCAGGCGGGCACGCTGTCCGGTAACCCGGTCGCCACGGCAGCCGGCCTCGCCACCCTGCGCGCCTGCACCCCCGACGTCTACGACCGCCTCGACCGGATCGCTCCCCAGCTGTCCGCGGAGGTGTCGAGCGCGCTGAGCGCCGCCGGCGTCCCGCACGTCGTCCAGCACGCCGGGAACATGTTCAGCGTGTTCTTCACCGATGCCGACGCCGTCGGCGACTTCGACGCGGCACGCCGGCAGGACCTGGACGCCTTCCGCGCGTTCTTCCACGCCATGCTCCAACGCGGCGTCTACCTGCCGCCGAGCGCGTTCGAGGCGTGGTTCCTGTCCGCCGCGCACGACGACGCCGCCCTCGACCGGGTGGTCAGCGCCCTCCCCGCCGCCGCAGCGGCCGCAACGTCGGCCGCATCCGGGAGGGCGCGTGAGTGACCGCACCCTGATCCACCTCCTCCGGCATGGGGAGGTCGACAACCCACAGAAGATCCTCTACGGCCGGCTCCCCGGGTACCACCTGTCCGAGCTGGGCCGCAAGATGGCCGACCGGGCAGCGGAGTACTTCGCGGGCCACGACGTGGTCCACGTCGTCGCTTCCCCGATGGAACGCGCTCAGGAGACGGCCGGTCCGGTGGCCGCCGCCCACAACCTGCCGCTCCACACCGACGAGCGGCTGACAGAGGCGAGCAACGTCTTCCAAGGCCTGACGTTCGGCGTCGGCGACGGGTCACTTCGCCACGTCCGCCATTGGCGGCATCTGCGCAACCCGTTCCGCCCGTCGTGGGGGGAGCCGTTCGCGGAGGTCGCCGCCCGCATGCTCGCCGCCGCGGCCGACGCGCGTGACGCGGCGCGCGGCCATGAGGCGGTGCTGGTCAGTCACCAGATGCCGATCTGGGTGGCCCGCCTGGCCGCCGAGCACCGGCGGCTGTGGCACGACCCGCGCCGTCGCCGGTGCTCGCTGGCTTCGGTGACGACGTTCGAGTACGACGACGACCGCCTGGTCTCGGTCTCCTACACCGAGCCCGCGCGTGACCTGCTCCCCGGCGCCAACCCCGTACCGGGGGCCTGATGCGCAGGGGCAGCGTGGTCGCCGGGCTGCTGGCCGTCGTCGCCGCCGCGCTGCTGCTCACGGGCTGCTCCACCGGCGCAAGCCAGTGCAAGGCGACGACGTACACGAGCGAGGACGGCGCGCTGACGAAGGTTCCCGTTGCATGCCGCGGGGAGGCGGTCCGGCTGGTGGGCGACACGCTGGACGGCGCGCGGCTGGACATCTCCACCCTGCGCGGCAAACCGGTGGTGCTCAACGTCTGGGGGTCCTGGTGCGGGCCCTGCCGCAAGGAGGCCGCCGACCTGCAGGCCGCGGCCACCGAACTCGCCCCTGACGGGGTCCGGGTGATCGGCATCAACACTCGCGACGACGACTCCAGTCAGGCCAAGGCCTTCCAGCGCCGGTACGGCGTCACGTACCCGAGCCTGGTGGACGACGGGGAGTTGTTGCTCGCGCTGCGCGGTGCCGTCTCGCCGAAGCAGGTGCCGACCACGGTGGTGCTCGACGGGCAGGGCAGGGTGGCGGCCCGCTTCACCGGTCCGGTGACCAGGCGCACCCTCGTGCAGTTGGTGAAGGACATCGAGACGCAGTGAGCAACCAGACCGTGATCGACGGGTCGTTGCTGCTGGCGCTGCCGGTGGCGGTGCTCGCCGGGCTGGTCTCCTTCGCCTCACCGTGCGTGCTGCCGCTGGTGCCCGGCTACCTGGGGTACGTGACCGGACTCACCGGTACCGAGCTGGAGCGGGAGCGGCGTGGCCGGATGGTCGCCGGGGTGGCGCTGTTCGTCGCCGGCTTCGCCACGGTCTTCGTCTCGGCCGGGTGGCTCGCCGGGGCAGCGGGCAGCCTGCTCGTAGCGCACCAGGACGGCCTGACCCGGGTGCTCGGGGGTCTGACGATCGTGCTGGGCCTGGTCTTCGCCGGTGCCGTGCCCCGCCTGGCCGGCTCGCGCCGGCTCGACCTGCGGCCCACCGCGGGGCTGGTCGGCGCGCCGTTCCTGGGCGTCGTCTTCGGGCTCGGGTGGACGCCGTGCGTCGGGCCGACACTCGCCGCGATCCTCGGGCTGGCTGGCAACTTCGGCGACCCGGCCCGCGGCGCGGCGCTGGCGGCGGCCTACTGCGCCGGTCTGGGCGTTCCGTTCCTGGTGGCCGCGCTGGCGTACCGGCGGGCGATGGGCGCCTTCGGTGTTCTGCGGCGGCACCGGGTCGCGATCAACCGCGCCGGCGGGGCGATGCTGGTGCTGATCGGCGTCCTGCTCGTCACCGGCGCGTGGACAGATCTGGTGGCGCGCACCCAGGGCGTCGTGGCCGGCTTCACCCCGTTGATCTGATGGGTGATCTGACATGACGAAGGGAACGCCGGGCCCCCGCGCGGAGGTCAGCCTGCCCCGGCTCGGCCCGCTCGGGTGGGCCCGCTGGGCCTGGCGGCAACTCACCAGCATGCGGACGGCGCTACTGCTGCTCATGCTCCTCGCCATCGCCGCCGTGCCCGGATCCGTTCTGCCGCAGCGGCGCATCGACCCGACGCGCGTGGACAACTACCTGACCGACCATCCGGCCTCCGGGCCGTGGCTGGACCGGATCGGCGCGTTCGACGTCTACTCCGCGCCCTGGTTCGCGGCTATCTACCTGCTGCTGTTCATCTCGCTGGTCGGTTGCGTCCTGCCCCGGTCGCGGCAGCATTGGCGCGCGGCGCGGGCCGCGCCGCCGCGCACGCCACGACGTCTGGAGCGGCTGCCCGCGCATGCCGAAGGCACGACGGACGTCGCCCCGGCGCAGGTGCTCGAGCGCGCGCGGACGGCGTTGCGCCGGCGCCGGTACCGGGTGGCCGGATACGACGACAGCGTCGCCGCAGAGCGCGGATACCTGGCCGAGACCGGCAACCTGGCCTTCCATCTGGCGCTGCTCGGGGTTCTCGCGGCGATAGCGGCCGGGTCGTACCTCAGCTGGTCGGGACAGACCGTGGTGGTCGAGGGCACGACATTCGCCGACACCGCGACCCGCTACGACACCCTCAAGCCCGGGCGCGGTGTCGACGTGGGTGGCCTGCCGCCATTCTCCTTCTCCCTGGACAGCCTCCGGGTGCGGTTCGAGACCCAGGCGGCGGGCAACCAGTTCGGCGCGGCCCGCGAGTTCGACGCGGATCTGACCGTGCGGGACGCGCCGGATGCACCGACCTACCGCCGTACCGTCGAGGTGAACCGGCCGCTGGACGTCAACGGTGCGCGCGTCTTCCTGGTGGGCAACGGCTACGCGCCGATCGTCACGGTCCGCGACGCGAAGGGCGAGGTCGTGGCGTCCGGCCCGGTGCCCTTCATCCCGCAGGACGGCTTCTACACCTCCCACGGGGTGGTGAAGGCGCCGGACGCGCAGCCCAAAGGGATCGGCGTCGTCGGATTGCTGCTGCCAACCGCAGTCGTCCAGGCGAACGGCCAGCCCGAGTCGGTGTTTCCCGACGCGAAGAACCCGCGCCTGCTGATCACGGCGTACGTCGGGGATCTCGGCATCGACGACGGACGGCCGCAGTCGGTCTACATCCTCGACACCACGAAGATGACGCAGGTGCAGCAATCCGCCGGGCAGGCGTTCCGGGCGATGCTGGCGCCAGGGGACACGGTCGCGCTGCCGGGCGGCGCCGGACAGGTCACCTTCGAGGGATTGCGCCGGTACGCGGCGTTCGACATCCGATACGACCCGACCAAGGGGTGGGCCCTCGGCTTCGCGGCGGCGGCGCTGGTCGGCCTCACCCTGTCGCTGTTCGTCCGGCGGCGTCGGGTGTGGGTGCGCGCGGCCGTGGCCGACGACGGTCGTACCGTTGTCCAGGTCGCGGGTCTGTCCCGGGACGATGACGCGCGGTTGCCCGACGAGGTGGCGGCGGTGCTGGCCGACTGCGTGCCGGCGGCCCGCGATCGTGCGCGGGAACCCGATGAGGGATCCAGGCAGGAGCCGGTGGCGAGCGGTTGACGATGAAGGGGAGTGACGATGGCGGCGGTTGACGAGAGCCTGGCGCATGCCAGCAACGTGCTCGTGTACTCGGCGATGCTCGTCTACACCGGGGCGCTGACGTCGTTCGCGACCGACCTGGCCGGGCGCGGCCGGGTGCCGCGCGCGGCGCAGCGGGTCGCCGAGCCGGTGGCGGAGCCCGTGCCGGAGCTCGTGGGAGCGGGCGCGGCGGGCGGCGGCCCGCCGTCTCCCGATGCGACGACGGGCACGTCGGGCGCCGTGGTGGCCCCGGAGCGGCGGATGTTCGCCGGGATCGCCGTCTCCCTCACCTGGCTGGCGTTCGCACTGCACCTGGGCGGTGTGCTGGCCCGCGGCCTGTCCGTACAGCGGCCGCCGTGGGGCAACATGTACGAGTTCTCGGTGAGTGGCTCGGTGGTCGTCACTGGCGTCTTCCTCGCCATCCTGCTGCGCCGGGACCTGCGCTACCTGGGCACTTTCGTCGTCGGCCCGGTGCTGCTGACGCTCGGCCTGGCGGTGACCGTCCTGTACACCCAGGCCGCCCAGTTGGTGCCCGCGTTGCACAGCTTCTGGCTGGGGATCCACGTCTCGGTGGCCTTCATCGCCTCGGCGCTGCTGACGCTGGGGTTCTCCGTCACGATCCTGCAGCTGGTGCAGCAGCGGCGGGAGCAGCGCCGGGCCGCCGGGCGGCCACCGGTCGGCGGGCGCTTCATGGATCGTCTGCCGTCGTCCGTCGAGCTGGAGCGCACGGCGTACCAACTGCATGCGATCGCGTTCCCGCTGTGGTCGTTCACGCTCGTGGCGGGGGCGATCTGGGCGGAGAGTGCGTGGGGTCGGTACTGGAACTGGGACCCCAAGGAGGTGTGGACCTTCGTCATCTGGGTGGTCTATGCCGGTTACCTGCACGCGCGCTCGACCCGCGGCTGGGACGGGCGGCGGGCGGCCTACCTGGCACTCGCCGGGTACGGGTGCGTGCTGTTCAACTACCTCGTGGTCAACGTCTACTTCGTCGGGCTGCACTCCTACGCCGGCGTCGGCTGAGCGACGGGTTGAGCGGGCAGTTCTGCCCGCGACACGCCGGCGTGTCTGGGCAGAACTGCCCGCTCAATCGAAAGCGCCTCGGTCGAGCGCGGGTTCTGGGCTGGAATCAGGCTTGCTCGTCGCGTCGGGGATCGCGCGGCGGGCGGCGCTTGAGTGAACGCAGGAAGTCGGGGTCGTCGTCCGGTGCCTTGACCCGAGGTCCGGGGGACGGCGGTGGCGGCGGCTCCTCATCGACCCCGCGCCCGGCGACCAGGTACGCGACACCGCCGAGCGGGAGCAGCAGCACGATCACGATGAGCCACAGCGGCTTCGGCATGAGCCGCACCTCGGACTCCGGAGTTCGCAGGCAGTCGATCGCTGCGTAGATCGTGACACCGAGCGTGGCCAGTACGAGTAAGAACCTGATCAAGCCTTGCTCACCGCCCGCCCTTGCCGACACCTCAGTGTGCTCGCGGTGAGCCGATCTGGCGAGAGCAGGGTGGCAGGGCGTCGCCACCCGGCGCGGCCGCGCGGCCCGGCTGGTCTGCGGGCTCCCGAGGGCGGCCGGGCAGCTCTGCGCCGTACACACCAGATGCCGCTTTACACACCAGATGCGCTTTACACACCAGATGCCGCTTTACACACCGGATGCCGGTCCGCCCCGTCATGGGAGCGCTTCCAAACCGGCCTTCAGTGTGTAAAGCGGCATTCGGTGAGTAACGCACACCGGTCGGCGACTGCGGACCGGATCAGCTCTCCATGACCGTCATCCGCGTGCGGGGCAGCATGCCGAGCACGTCGTCCGCCATCGCTGGGCGCGCCACGGAGTAGCCCTGCGCCAGGTCCGCGCCGATCTCCTGCGCTCCGCGTAGCTGGTCCAGCGTCTCCACCCCCTCGACCACGACCCGCAGCCCGAGCTCATGCGCGAGCGCGGTCATGGCGCGGGGGACGGCGTCGTAGCGGCCGAGGTCGGTGGCCAGCTGGTAGTCCAGCTTCAGCGTGCCGATGGGCAGGTGCCGCAGCGCCGCCAGCGAGGTGCCGCTGCGGCCGAAATCGTCCAGAGCGACGCCGATGCCCAGCGAGCGCAGCATGCCGAGCGTGGAGTGCGCCTGCTCGGAGTCCACCAGGCAGCTGGCGCCGATCTCGACCACGAGCGACGCCGGAGGAATCCCGCGCGCTGCCAGCCGGGCGGAGACCATCGTGGCGAACTCAGGGTCCGCGAGCTGGCTCGGCGCGACGTTCACCCACATCTGCTCGACCTGGGCACCCGCCTCGCGCCACTCGGCGAGGACGTCGAGCGCTCGGTCGATCACCTGCAGGCCGAGCGTGACGCCGAGCCCGAGGTCGTCCGCCATCGGGATGAAGCGCATGGGCGGGACGGCGCTGCCGTCGTCGCGGGTCCAGCGGGCAAGGGCCTCCACGGCGACGATGTGGTTGCCCCGCTCCTCATCCAGCGCCAGGACGGGCTGGAACGCGACGTCGATCCGCCGCTGCCGAACCGCCTCACGCAGCTCGATCTCCAGCGCCGCCTGGGTCTGGTTGTGGGCGCGCATCGCTTGGTTGAACGTCGCCCAGCGCGAGCGGCCGACCTGACGCGCCGCCCGCATGGCCTCGTCGGCGGCGTGGGTCAGCGCGTCGGCGTTGTCCAGCCCTTCGTCGGAGACGGCGATCCCGATGGAACAGGTGATGGACAACTCCCGCCCGCCACTGCGAACGCCACCCTCCAGCAGGGCGGTCATCCGCCGGGCCATCGACGAGCAGTCCTCCGGCGTCATGCCGTCCGGAAGGCCCGCGGTGACGACGGCGAACTGGTGCCGGCCGATCCGGGCGACGAGGTCGGCGGCGGGACGGGCGGCGCGCAACCGGCGTCCGACCTGGCGGACGACGTCGTCCCCGACGGTCGGGCCGAAGCTGTCCACGAGCGTGGCGTACCGGTCGATGTCGAGCACGATCAGGGCAACCCGGCCGCCCATGACGGCTTCGCGGGTCAGCGCGACGGTCACCTCGCGCAGCATCGCGTCCCGGTTGGGCAGGCCCGTCACGACGTCGTGCGAGGAGGCGTGGGTGAGTTCCGCCGTGGCGCGGCGAGCAGCGGTGCCGCGGCGCTCGGCGAGGGAGGCGGTCGCGGTCAGCGCGCGGCGCGTCGCGCCGGCGGACCAGCCGAGGACGGCGGCGATCGCCATCCCGCCGACCAGGGCGAGACGACCGGCGACGACACCAGGATCGACGCCGCCGAGCAGGGCGTCCGCCGGATCGCTCTCGGCGGTCAGGACGTTGTAGGCCAGGGGCAGGCCGAGGGCTCCGACGCAGGCCGCCGTCAGCAACCGGCCCGCGGCGGGCACCACCAGCGCGGGATAGATCGCGGCCGAGGCGAGGACCACGGCGAGTGCGAGCGGCACGAGCGCCGGTTCGGCGACGGCGATCGCGGACGCCGCGGTCAGCACCACCAGACCTCGGATTGTGCGGACGACCGCGCCGCCTGGCCAGACCAGCGCGAGCACACCCATCGTGAGCACGGCGGCCAGCGGGATCCAGGCGACGGTCCGGGCGGCCACGCCCCAGGCGGCGAGGGCACCGGCGGCAGGCAGACTCATGGCAAGTGCGGGCTCGATGAGGCGCGACGGCGTCGCGGTGCGGTGCACCGGATCGGGCAGTTGGGTGGGGCCGTGCGCTCCGGGGATCGGGGAGGAGACGCCGTCGAACCGCGGCGGCAGCAACGAGTCCTGCACGCCGGGGTCGTAGGCGGCGCGGCGGCCAGCCGCGGAGTGCCGGAAAGAGGTGGCACGGGTGGTGGCGCGGCTCGGCGATGCCTGCGCGCGATCCCGGAGCTTCATCGTCTGTCCCCACGTAGACGTCGCCCACCAGGTGAGCGGTGACGCTCCGTTCTCGGCATCCGGCGTGCGCCACTTGAGTGCCGACCGTTCGGGTGACAGGTGCCGGAGTCATAGGCTGACGGCGTGATGGTCCCGCTGTTGAAGTACTCCGTTCTGCGTCTGGGGTTGTTCGTCGCGAGCCTCGCCGTCCTGGCGCTGCTCGGGGCGCGCGGCGTCCTGCTGCTCGTGCTGGCGGCGGGCATTTCCGTGGCGCTGTCGTACCTGCTGCTGCGCGGGCCCCGGCAGGAGTTCGCGGTTGCACTGGAGGAGCGCACCCGGCAGCGGCTCGAGGCGCATGCCGAACGCCCGCTCGGCGGCCTGGCCGCCGACGAGGCCGCGGAGGACGCCGCCGCCGACGCTCTGCGGGATCAAGCAAAATCGGGTGATCAGGCACGGTCGGCTGATCAGCCCCAGTAATTGAGCCGCTCGCTCGACCCTCACCAGGCCAGGGCGATGCCGAGCAGCAGGCCGTAGCCCAGTTCCAGCCGACCGGTGTCCCGCAGCACCGGCAGCAGATCCCGGCCGCGCGCCCCCTGGGCGACAGCGCGCAGGGGCCCCACGGCCAGGGGGGCCGTGAGCAGGGCCGCACCAGCGGGCGGATGCCGGGTCGCGGCCACCAGCACGGCGATCCCGGCGAGCGCGACGAGCGCGCCGTACAGCCACCGAGTCGCGCGATCCCCCAGCCGCACAGCGAGCGTGCGCTTACCGGCTACGGCGTCGCTCGGCACGTCCCGCAGGTTGTTGGCCACCAGCAGCGCGCAGGCCAACGCCCCGATCCCGACCGCGCCGGCCCATGCGCCGAGCGTCAGCCGACCAGCCTGCGTGTACGTCGTCCCGAGGACGGCGACGAGACCGAAGAAGACGAACACGAACGCCTCACCCAGGCCGGCGTACCCGTAGGGCCGCGGGCCTCCCGTGTAGAACCAGGCCGCGGCCACGCAGGCGATCCCCACCAACAGCAACCACCACCGACCCGTGAGGGCGACCAGGATCAGCCCGAGCACTCCGGCGATGCTGAACGCCGTGAACGCGGCACGCCGCACCGCCCGCGCTTCGGCCGCGCGCGACGCGGTCAGTCGCATCGGGCCCACCCGTTCGTCGTCCGTGCCGCGGATGCCGTCGGAGTAGTCGTTGGCGTAGTTGACGCCCACCTGGAGTGCCAGCGCCACACCCAGCGCCAGCGCCGCCCGGCCCGGCGAGGCCGCGTCCAGCGCGGCCGCCGCCCCGGTCCCCACCGCCACAGGCGCCACCGCGGCGGGCAGGGTGCGCGGCCGCGCACCGGCCACCCACTGCCCTGCAGTCGCCACCGCCCCTACACCTCCGCCTGTGCCGCGTCACGCTCGGCCAGGCGCGCCAGCGCCGCCCGATCCGGCTTGCCCGGCCCCCGCACCGGCAGGGCATCCAGCTCCACCACCTGCCGCGGCGCCGCGTAGGCCGCGACGGCCGCCGCCACGTGCGCCCGAACCAGTGCCAGGCTCGGCACCGTCTCCCCAGGTCGGGGGACGATGGCCGCGACCACCCGCTGCCCCCATTCCGGGTCGTCCACGCCGAAGACGGCGACCTCGGCCACCCCCGGCAGGTCGAGCAGCGCCGCCTCGACGCCGTCCGGCGCCACCTTCATTCCGCCTGTGATGACGACCTCGTCCGCTCTGCCGAGCACCGTCAACTGCTCACCGTCCCAGTCGCCGACGTCGTCCGTCCGGAACCACCGCACGCCGCGTCGGACGGTGAAGGCATCACCGGCCCGACCCCGATACCCGCGGGCGACCACCGGCCCGCCGAGCCGGATCCGCCCGTCGACCACCTCGACCTCCACGCCGTCCAGCGGGCTCCCGTCATAGACGCAGCCACCGCATGTCTCGCTCATCCCGTACGTGCTCACCAGCCGGATGCCGGACGCCGCCGCGCGCTCCCGCAGTGCGGGAGCGAGCGCGGCGCCCCCCACCAGCACGGCATCGAAGCCGGCCAGCGCGCTGATTGCCCGCGGACCGGCGTCCAGCAGCCGAATCACCTGGGTCGGCACGAGCGCGGTGTACCGGCGGGGCCCTCGAACCTCGGCCGCCGCAGCGGTGAAGCCCTCCGGTGAGAAACCCGCACCGTGATCGAGCGCCACCGGCTCGGTCCCCGTCACCAGCGAACGGACCAGGACTTGAAGCCCCGCGACGTGGTGGGCGGGCAGGGCCAGCAGCCAGCGACCAGGCCCGCCGAGCCGGTTGTGCGTGGCGGAGGCCGAGGCGAGCAGCGCGGACGCCGACAGCAACGCCGCCTTCGGCGTCCCGGTGGATCCCGACGTGGCGACGGCCGCGACGGTCGGATCGTCCGGATCGTCCTCGCCGTCCTCCAGCGGTCCGCCCGGCGACAGTGTGGCCGGCGGGGGCGCGTCCGGGGGGTGCAGTAGCAGGGCCGGCCCGGCCCCGGAGAGGGCGTCCCGGAGCAGGGGCAGCAACGCCAGCGCCCCGGCATTCCGGGCAACCGTGACGGGATGAAGGGCGCGGACAATCACCGAGCCAGGGTATGACCTGCTGCTTCGGCCGGATGAAGGGCTGGTCACGATCAGGCGCGCCAGGTTCCCCTCCTGCCCCAGCAAGTGGCAGGCTGGCGGCCGTGCTTTCCGTCGAGCAGGCGCTGGCGGCTCTGGGCCGGGCCGAACCCGAACTCGCGGAGGACGCGCGAGCCGCCTGGGAGTCGCTGACCGGAGGGGACGGCCCCGAGGCGGTCACGCAGTGGCGATTGCAGCAGTTCTGTTGGGACGAGCTGAACCGGTCCTGGCTGGCCGACGCCCCCAGGCGCTGGCGCGTCGCCGAGGCCCTGGCCGCCCTACTGGACGCCCTCGGGATGCAGCGCTACGCCGCGATCGCCCGCAGCGACACCACCCGGCAGATCCTGATGACGGGGGAGCAGGCTCCTGACCGTGGGCGCACCGTCGTCCGCCGGGCGATGCAGCGGTCCGGGATCGAGCCGCCGGACACCGAGCTGCTGACCTGGGGATCGGTGATGAGCATCCGGGAGTCGCAGGCCCACGAGGGGGTGGCCGATCGACTGGAGCTGGCGGTCGCCGTCGGCGATCTTCAGCCCGGGACGCGCGGCTGGCGGGACCTGCAGGCGGAGATCACCCTGGACGTGCTCATGACGGCCCGGCCGGAGCTCGGCGGGGAGTCGCTCTACGAAGGCATCCTCGACGAGCGGATGGACCACTGGGTGCGTGGGCCGCGGTCCACCACTCGCGGCGGCTTGCTGGCCCCGCTGGAGGTGCCACTCCGGGAACCGTTGGACCCCGGGATGGCGGCCCCGGCACGGGCTCTGCTGCGTCCGCTGGACTGGCTGCTCACCGAGATCGGGGAGGGCCTGACGCTGACGCAGGCCGGGTACCTCCCGCCGCGCACCGTGTCCCGCGCGCTGGACGAGCTCGGCTGGCGGGAGGAGCTGATCGGGCCGGCCAACCGTGAGGTGGACGCCTATCCCGTGCTCGTGCTGCGGGAGACGGCGCAGCGTCTGGGGCTGTGCCGGCGGCGCGGGTCGCGGCTGACGTTGACACCGAGCGGCCGCGCGGCGCTGCCCGACGGGCGCACCCTGTGGCAGGCGGTGGCCGCCGGCCTGGTCGGCCCGGAGCACTCGGCGCTCGCCGTCGCCTGGGAGGTGGTGCTCGCCGTCCTGGAGCCGGGCGACGTCGTCGGTGAGGAAGACGTCCGGGTGCTGGTGCAGGCCGTCATCACCGAGTCGGGATGGCGGGTAGCCGGCCGTCGGGCCCCGTCGGAGTCCGACACGAGCGCGCTGTTCTTCGCCGTCCTGCGCGAGCTGCGCTGGCTGGAGCTCGTGGAGGAGACCGGGGCGCTCCTGGACCGCCACCTGCGGGCGCGGCCGGGGGCGTGCGATCTGTTCCGGGCGGCGCTACGGCATCGGGTGCTGCACCGGGACGTCGTCCCTTACTGACAGACAGATTGAGCGGGCAGTTCTGCCCCGACACGCCGGGCGTGTCGGGGCAGAACTGCCCGCTCAACTGTGGGCTACTCGTCCGCGGCGAGCTCTGACTCCAGGGAGGCGAGCAGGCTCTCGGCGTCCTGGATCGCCGCGTCGGCATCCTCGACGACGTCCGCCGAGAGATCGGAGTCCGCCACCGGGTCGTCCGTGGTGGCCTGCGACAGATCGCCCGCGGCGCCGTCCCCTCCGGCCGACACCGAACCGACCTGCGACGACGACCCGGACGTGCCGGTCGGCTCCGCGCCGTCACGCAGGCCGCACCCGGCCGTCACCGCAACGGCGAGGAGGACGGCCACAATCGTCCTGCTCACGACGACGCCTTCGTCGGGAGGCCGGCCGCGGTGCATTCCTGCTCCAGTTGCTTGAGGTTCTCCAAGCGCTCCGGGAGCCGCTTGGTCAGCTCGGTCCGCCGGTCGAGGCGACGCTGCAGGACATTCGCCCGGTGGTTCAGCCCGGCGTCCTTGGCCTCCTGCACCCGGGCGGCAAGCCACTTCAGCGAGCCCTTCGTACCGGCGTCCCCGTTGAGCCGCGGCTGCAGCCGCTCCAGCCGATCGGCCACCAGCGGTGCGCGGATGCAGATCTGCTCCAGCCGCTTTTGCAGCAGGCTGTCATCCGGGATGGTGGTGGCCTGGGCCGGGGCACCGGCCAGCGTGATGCTCACGGCGGCGCCGGCAGCGGTGAGCGCGGCGAGAGGTCCCATCTCGATCTCCTGACAGGTCCGGGCACCCGTGGTGGGCGCCGCTGGGACCTACCGTGGAGTGCCGAGGTGGCCGAGCCGTTCGGCGAATGTTCGGGGAGTGTTCGGGCCTGCCGGTGGCCAGGCCCCGTCCGTCGCTCCGGCAGGGAGTTCGATGGTGAACGCCACGCCGCCCTCGGGTGCCGGTGCCGCACTGGCCGCTCCGCCGAGTCGTCGGCTCAGCTCGCCGACCAGAGCGAGACCCAGTCCGCTGCCCACCGGCCGGTCACCCCGGTATCGCTCGGTGAGCCGCCCGCGTTCGAACGCCACCGCCAGGTCCTCCGGGGCCAGCCCCGGTCCGCCGTCACGCACCTGAACGGCAACGCCGCCGGGCAGCGCCCGGCACGCGATGACGAGCGGCGCACCCGGGGTCAGTACCCGCAACGCGTTGTCCACCAGCGCGTCCACCGCCTGCCGGACCCGCTCGGCGTCGGTCATCACGACCAGGGGCGTGTCCGGTGCCTCGACGGTGAGGTCGACGGCGGCCGCCTCGGCGCGCGCCTGCCAAGCTCGTGCCGCGGCACGGACCAGCTCCGTGACATCGGTCGGTGCCGGTTCCAGGCGGAAGTCGTCGGCCTCCATCCGCGCCAGCGCCAGGAGGTCCTCCACCCGACGCCGGAGCCGGCCCGCCTCGTCCTTGATCACCTCGGCGGCGGCGGGGACCTCAGGGCCGGTGATGACGCCGTCCGCCAGCGCCTCGGCGTATCCGCTGACCGCGGTCAGCGGGGTGCGCAGCTCGTGCGAGACGTCGAGAAGGAACCGGCGCTGCCGCGCCTCGCTGCCCGCCAGGGCAGCGGCCAGGGCGTTCAGCGCGTGCGCGACGTCGGCCACTTCGGCCGGTCCCTCGGGTGGGACCCGGACGTCGCGCTGTCCGGACGTCAGCCGGCGGGCGCCGACAGCCACCGCGGCCAGTGGCCGGCTCAGCTGCCGGGCGAGCACCAACCCGGCGATCGCGCCGCCGGCGAGCCCCAGGACGAGCGGGATCACGATCCGGCGGCGCGGCGCCTGGAGATCTGCCGTGGCCCGGGCCAGCGGTTGGGCCAGCAGGACGGCGGTCCCGTTGAGCACGCGTCCTTCGAACAGCCATGGGCTGCCCGTGACCCGCCGGGTCGAGGACATCGTGCCCACCTCGCGGAGCGCGGTGATGTCCGCGGCCGTGATGGGAGCCGGCAGGATCTCCCGGCCTACGTCGTCACCCGGCTCCACGATGGCCAGCCGGATCTCGCGCAGTGCGAGCAGGCGGCGCAGGCGCTGGGTGCCGACCCGTTCCTGGCCGCGCAGTTGCGTCGTCCGGACCGCGAGCGTCTCCACGGTGGCGGCGATCGTGTCGGCGTCGCGGCCCAGCGCCGTCCGGGCCCCCTCGTCCGCCCCCTGCCGGAACAGGCCGAGCATGGCGATGCCGGTGACCAGCACACTCGCCACGGCGACCACCATGGCGAGGGCGACCAGGCGTCCGGTGAGCGTCTTCACGGCTCCACCGCGTAGCCGACGCCGCGCACGGTGCGCAGCCGGACGGCGGCGCCCAGCTTGCCGCGCAATTGAGCGACATGGACATCGACCGTCCGGGTCACCGTGCCGGCGGGATACCCCCAGACGTGCGCCAGCAGCTCGTCTCGCGCGCAGACCCGGCCAGGTCGCGCCATCAGGTAGGCGAGCAGGTCGAACTCCGTCGTGGTGACGTCGACCGCGGCGCCGTCGATCGTGACCCGCCGGCCGGCGGGATCAAGGACGACGCCGCCGACCTGAAGCGACGCCGGCGCACCGGGCGCCGGATCGCGACGGCGAAGCACGGCGCGGACCCGGGCGATCACCTCACGCGGACTGAACGGCTTGGTGACGTAGTCGTCGGCGCCCAGCTCCAGGCCCAGGATCCGATCGACCTCGTCGTCGCGAGCGGTGACGAACAGGACAGGGGTCCAGTCCCCGGCCGCCCGCATCCGGCGGCACACCTCGGTGCCGTCGATCCCGGGAAGGCCGACGTCGAGGATCACCGCCACCGGCCGCCGCCGGGCCACCGCGCGCAGCGCGCCCTCGCCGTCCCGCGCGATGTCGACCGCGTACCCCTCACGGACCAGGTAGGTCCGCAGCAGGTCGGCGATCGGGGGCTCGTCATCGACGACGAGGACCAGACCGGCGCCGTGCTCGGATGCCGATTCGGCGATCACAGTCGTCCCACCACGGCCCCATGGTGCCCTGTCCAAGGGTCGGCGCGTGTCGTGCTTGAATCCGATCACCGCGCCGTACCAAGGATCGCTAGGCGGGATGCGCCGGTGGGTCCTCGTCCGGGTGCTCGCGGCGGCGGCGCTCGATCTGGTCCAGGTACTCCGGGTCGTCGTCCGGGCCGATCGGGTAGGGCTTCTGGCCATAGCCCGGGTAGCCGGCCCCGCCCGCGGGCGGCCCTGCACCGTGGCCATGACGGGCGCGCAGCGGGCGCCCCGCGACCAGCCACGCGATCCCGCCGACCAGCGGGAACAGCAGGATGAGGATGATCCAGGCCCACTTGGGCAGGTTGCGGATCTCCTCGTCGCCCGACTGGATGCAGTCGATCAGGCAGTAGATCAGCAGACCGAGCTCCAGGAGCAACGGCAGCATCCTCAGCACCACGACCGCCACCGCCCCTCAGCCTCGCCCACGCACATAGATCCTGCCATGCGGCCACCACCACACGCACGGATTCCCCAGACCAGCCCAGAGGATCCACGTGGCAGCATTCGGCGCCGTAGGCCCGAAAGCTCCCATCGTGGGGGGTAGGTTGACCGAGCCTCCCTTGTTGCGGCAAAACCAGGCAGAATGAGTGCCCGGTTGGAGACTATGCGTTACGTTCGTGGCGGCGTGACCGGAATATGCGGGTGGTGGTGCCGGTGACGCTCCAGGCTCGAGCGGAACTCGTGCCCACGGAGCCCCGGCCCGTCCGGCTGCGGTTTCATCTCGAGGTCGAGGGCGGCGTCTGGAATTACCATCTGCCGCCGGGACCCGATCCCGACCGGGATGCCGGGCGCAACCATGTTCTGCTTGATCCCGAAGCGCCCTTCCGCGCCTACGGACCGGGCTTCGTCCGGCCTATCGAGCTGTGGCGGGCTCGCCAGTGGCACCGCCGGGCGAGCGCCGCGGTCGTCCGCTACACGCTGGACGACGAGGTCGCGCAGGGCGGTGGCGACGTCATCAACGTGGGCAGCGTCGTGGAGTTCCTCGGCGATATCTCGGCCTACCGGCTGGGTGCGCTCGGGTTGCTGGTGGATGCGGTGGCGCTCGCCCTCGACGGCGGCCCGCAGGTCGTCCTCGCCGCGCCGAGCCCCGACGAAGGCGCCATGTGGATCGGCGCTGTCAGTTTCCTGTCCGCCCCCGCAACCTGCCTCGCACTGTCCTTCTCGACCCATGAGCGCCTGGCCGACCTGCTGACCGGAGATCGCCGCCGGCCGCTGCTGTCCGTGGTGCCCTACCAGGACGCCGATCTGTTGCGGCGGGGTCAGGAGTTGTCCGTCACCGTGGTGGATCCGCGGGTGGAGGCCCGGCTGGGCGCCACCAACGGCGTGGAGCACCGGGAGAACCACCTGGGACAGCTCGTTCCGCTCACCGATTGGTCGCGGCTTGCGCTGGACGTGTGCTGCGAGGCTCCCGCCGCCCTGCAGCTCTGCCTGCGCCGGCTCGACGAGGTCTGCCTCTCGATCTCGTGGCAGGACGACACCGGCGGGTCGATGCCCCCGTCGTGGCCGCTGGCCGCCGCCGTCGCCGTGAGCGGCGGATTCCCGCTGGCGCTCCCGTCGGCGACGCGGGTGATCCTGCGCGACACCCCGGAGGGTGTCCAGCTGGAGGGTGAGCTGGCCGAACGGGTGACCGGGCTGATGTCGGCCACGGTGAACGATGCCGGGGAGGCCTGGGACCGGCTCATCCACGCCGTCCGGCAGCCCGTCGGCGGCAGCACGCTGGCCCAGGCGGCGTTCGAGAGCTACGTCGTCGTTGCGCTGCAGGACGACGGCTGGCTGATGCGCGGTGTGCCCCCGCTGCCCGACATGGTTCCGACCGACCCATGGATGGCGGGACGGCTGCGGGTCCCGGTCGCCGAGGCCGTGATGCGGATGGCGCAGGGCCCGGCGATCCGCATCACCGCCGTCCAGCGCGGGGTGGTGCTCCTTCGTGCGATCGACTTCCTGGACCGGCTGGAGGATCTGGTCGGCGACTTGCGGCTCACCGAGGCCGGTCTCGTCCGACTGGCGGCCGAGGCGACATACCTGCTCAGCGGTCCGGCCGGAGCGGCCATGGCCGAGCTCGCGGGTCCGCTCAGCGGGGCGGCGCTGCGGCAGTGGGTCATCCCGTCGTTCGGCGCCACTCAGCGGGACTGGTCCGGCACGCCGGGGGAGCGGTTGCCGCCACCAGTGATCGCTTTGCTCGCCAATGCGTGCGACGTCGACGGAATCCTGCGACTGCTGGACTCCGAAGCGCTGGCCGCCGACCCGCTGCTGGTCGAGATCGCCGTCGCGTCAGCGTGCGGCCGCGTGGTCGGCGACCCCCGGCTGCGCGTCCCAGCCGTGGAGTTCATGCTCCGCGAGTACTGGTTGCGTGACGCCCCCGGCGATCCCGAGGCCGACCACGGCGACGCCATCGTGCGGATCTTCGCCCGGGTGGACGGGCCGCACCCGTGGACGGCGACCGACCTGCTGCGCGTGGTGGATCGGACGGAACCCGCGCTCGGCCCGTACCTGGTGCCGGTCGCGCTGGGCCGCGTCGAGGAGTGGTCGCGGGACCAGGACGCCGGGCGGCTGGCGGGGGCGCTGCTCAAGGCCGTGCAACTGCTGCCGGTGCGGGCACCCGACGGCAGCCGGATGCCGCGGCGCGCCGGGGTCAGGGAATCCGACGTCCACGTGCTGAACATCCTCTTCGCCACCGGCACGGGATGGGTGAGCCGGGACGCCGGGTTGAACCGCCGGGCCGGTGAAATCCTGATGTGGACCGACCTCGCGTGGACCGGGGCGGACGAGTCAACCCGGCGGGTGATCGCGTCGCGGGCGTTCGTCGCGGCGTTCCAGGTGGCCCTCGCCTGCGAGGCTCCGTCGGAAGTGGACGGCGGGGCCGCCGCCCGGCTGGCGGGTCGGCTACCGGTTGTCCCGCTCGGCCGGGCCTGGCGGGCGGCTGTCCCGCTCGGCTTGGACGACGGAATCCCCTACATGATCGAGTTGCTCACCCAGGACGGGTATCGGCTGGCCGGCGAGCTGGTGCGCGCCGCCACCCGGGCGTTGATCGGCCGTGGACCGGCCCGCGACGACAGCGACGTCCCGCGCCTGATCGACCTGCCGGTCAGTCCCGTCGTACGGGCTCTTGTCGCCGGTGACCAATCCGGGCGTGTGCTGCACCACTTGATGGCCCTGGTGGAGGCCGAGCTGCGGCGTTACGAGCCCGGCGAGGACGCGACCCGCCGCCTGGTGGCGTTCTGGGGGCGGGCCCTGCCGCGGACCGACGTCGCCGACCTGGCCGCGGCGGTGGCCGGGCGGGCGGCGATGACTCCGGCCCGGGAGACCGTCGACGAGCGGGTGCTGTTCCGGATTCGGCTTCCCTCGCGGCCGCGCCGGGGCTGGTGGCGGCGCCGCCTGCGCGTCTTCCGCCGGCGCGCCCGGCGACCCGATCGGTACGGCGGGCCGGCCCGGGCGTGAGGCGCGGATGCAGAGCCGTGGCCGCTGTAGGCGACCATAGGCGGCGTGAACCCGTCGACGGCGCTGGCCACCGTGCTCGTGGACGCGCTGTCCCGCACCGGCGTCCGGCATCTCGTCCTGTGCCCGGGCAGCCGCTCGGCCCCGCTCGCGTACGCCGCTGAACGTGCGGATTCCGGGGGCCGGCTCCGCCTGCATGTTCGGGTGGACGAGCGGTCGGCGGGATTCCTGGCGATGGGGCTGGCCAAGGAGGACGGCGCGCCCGCCGCCGTGGTCACGACGTCGGGAACGGCGGCCGCGAACCTGCACCCCGCCGTGCTCGAGGCCGCACACGCCGGCGTCCCGCTGGTGGTGCTCACCGCGGACCGGCCGCACGAGCTGCGCGGCACCGGCGCCAACCAGACGACGGACCAGGTGAAGCTCTTCGGCACCGCGGTCCGGCGGTTCGCCGAGATTCCAGCCCCCGAACGGCGGCCCGATCAAGCCGCGGGATGGCGGGCCACGGCCTCCCGGCTGGTGGCCGCGGCCGCCGGCGTGTTGAACGGCGATCCCGGGCCGGTGCACTTGAACGTCGCGTTCCGCGAGCCGCTGGTCCCCGATCTCGAGGGCCACGAGTGGCTTGAGCCGCTGGACGGCGACACGGGGATCACGCGGGTCGTGTCGCCCTCGCGGCCTGTCCCGATCCCGCTGGACCCAGGCCCGCGAACGGTGGTGGTGGCGGGGGACGGCGCGGGCGCGGCGGCCCGCGAGCTGGCGGAGGCCGCCGGGTGGCCGCTGCTGGCAGAGCCATCGTCGGACGCCCGGTCCGGAAGAAACGCGATCGCCGCCTACCGGCTGCTGCTCGACCTACCGCGGCTCGGCGGGCGGATTCAGCGCGCCGTCGTCGTCGGCCGGCCGACGCTGTCCCGGCCAGTGGCGCGGTTGCTGGCCCGCGCGGACGTCGAGGTCGTGGTGGTGTCGCCGCGACCCGACTGGGTGGACGTCGCCGCCAATGCCCGCCTCGTCGTTCCGGCTGCCGCCGCCGAACCCCATGAGCCCGGGTGGGTGGCGCAGTGGCGGACCGCCGGTGACGCAGCGCTGGCCGCTGTCGACGCCGTGCTCGAGGCGGACGTCGCAGCGAGGGAGATCCTGAACGGGCCGCTCGTGGCGCGCGAGGTCGCCACCGCAGTGGAGCCAGGGAGCGCACTGTACGTCGGGTCGAGCAACCCGGTCCGGGACCTGGACCTGACCGCACCACCCTTCAGGGACGGGGTTCGAGTGCTGGCCAACCGCGGGCTGTCCGGTATCGACGGAACGCTGTCCTCGGCGTCCGGCGTGGCCCTGGCCCGGTCCGCCGCGGGCCGCCCGACCCCCGTTCGGTGTCTGGTGGGCGACCTGACGTTCCTGCACGACGTCGGTGGACTTCTCATCGGGCCCACCGAGACGCGCCCGCACCTGCAGGTCGTGGTGGCCGACGACGGCGGCGGCGGCATCTTCGGCCTGCTGGAGCAGGGCGAGGTGGCCGCCCGCGGCAGGGCCGAGGCGAACGTCTTCGAGCGACTCTTCGGCACCCCGCATGGTGTCGACGTGGGTGCGATCTGCGCGGGCTACGGCGTGGCGTACCAGCGCGCGGAGGGCGTGGCGGAGCTGCGGAAGGTGCTCGCCGACCCGGCGCCCGGGACGTCTGTGGTGCACGTGCCCATCGATCGGGCCGGACAGCGCGACCTGGCCCAGCGGGTGCGTGAGGCGGTCCGGGCAGCCGTCGACGTGTAGCGGAGCGAGACGCTCAGATGGTTCCTCAGATGGTTCCTCAGATGGTTCCTCAGATGGTTACTGTCCGCTACAGCGTCGACGACGCCTGAGCCGCGGCTTCGCCCGACTGATCACCGCCGGCCTGGCC
>Ga0081539_10000718_pt1 | contig 66461 bp, 63 predicted proteins | sample TabmetS4T2R2_FD_71023 | JGI IMG/M metagenome (GOLD analysis project Ga0081539, IMG submission 71023) | Tabebuia heterophylla rhizosphere microbial communities from the University of Puerto Rico - S4T2R2 | ecosystem: Host-associated > Plants > Roots > Rhizosphere ...
GACTTCTCCAATCGTCATGTCCCCTTGCTCGACGGCTGCCACCACTCGGGTGCGGAGTTCTGTCGGATAGGGTGCCATGACCCGGATCCTACCAGAGGTCGCACGGCACTGAAAACCGCTCTAAGCAACTCCAGTCCCTTGGCGAGGTGAGCAATCGCTTCCACATGGGCCGAGCGCTGGGTGGCTCTCTGTCCCGCCTGCTGCCAATAGGGAATAGCCTCCGCGCTGAGGCCCGCTTCAGTGTAGTGATAAGCGACCAACTCCGGCTGTGTCTCTGTGGTCTCGACAAACCGTTCCTCCAACAAGTGGGCAATCTGCCTGTGGTACTGCTGCCGTTTGCTCTTGAGCAGGGACTGGTAGGCGGCGTCTTGCACCAGCGCATGTTTGAAGACGTAGCGTGCTTGTGGCGGGGCACCTCGCTGGAAGAGAAACTCAGCGTCCACTAACCGCGCCAACTCGCGTTGTAACGTCCCGTCATCCAACGCAGAGACGGCCTGGAGCACGTCATAGGAAAACTCCCGTCCTAACGTCGCTCCGAGCTGGACCACTTCTTTACCTGGAGCCAAGCGATCAAGCCGCGCCATTAAGGAGTCCTGGAGCGTGTTGGGAATCGCTAAAGGCGGGAGTGAACCTGTTAACTCATAGTGACCATCCGCCTCTCTGAGTAAGCCCGACTCCACTACCATCTTAGTCAACTCTTCTACAAACAATGGCACCCCATCAGTTTTGCTCACCACTTGCCTCCGTACCTCGGAGGGCAACGCTTTGCCGCCCGTTACCTGCGTGACCATCTCCTCCACTTGGACGCGTGGGAGACGGCTGAGCGTGAGCGGGGTGATATAGGAGCGCGGGCTCCAGGGCGGCGTGAAGTCGGGCCGGAACGTCAGCACGGCAAACACTCGTGTGGTTGGGATTTGCTCCAGGAAGAGGGTGAGCACCTCCAGCGTGGAGGGGTCGGCCCAGTGCAGATCTTCCCAGGCACAGTATACGGTAGCCTGCTCTGCTTCCTCCATGATCCACGCGACCAACGCTTCCTGAGTCTTCTGCTTCTGTTTCTGCGGACTGAGGGTAGGGAGAGTATAGCCCTCCGGCTGGGGGAGCGAGAGCAGGGAAGCCAACAGCGGGAGGGTAGCGGCCTGAGGAAAGCGATAGTGGCTGAGCGTGTGTTGGAGTTTCTCAAGCTTCGCCGTGGGAGCATCGTCGCGCGCAAACTGGAGCAGGTGCTGCAGGTGGTCGATGATCGGATAGAGAGCACTGTTCTGGTGATAGGGCGAGCAGCGAAACTCTATGCGGCTGACCCCTTCGTGCGCAAGCTGCTCTTTGAGTTCCTGCACCAGCCGGGATTTGCCAATCCCTGGTTCCCCACTGACTAGCACCACCTGACCCGCGCCGTCTTTGGCTTGCGTCCAGCGCCGCCGCAATACGCTTAGTTCTTCTTCGCGTCCGACCAGGGGGGTTAAGCCCGTGCCGACGGCGACTTCAAAGCGACTCTGTGCCACACGCTCTCCGATGACTCGATAAAGCGATAAAGGAGTGGAAATGCCCTTGAGGGTCTGAGGTCCGAGGTTCTGGCACTCGAACAACCCCTGCACTAACCGATACGTTGCGGCACTCATGACTACACGGTCTGGCTCAGCTAATCCTTGCACCCGCGCAGCAATGTTGGGCGTCTCCCCTAAGGCCAGCCGTTCCGTGTGCTCCCCCGCGCCAATCTCCCCCACTACCACCGGCCCGGTGTGGACACCGATGCGCACTTGTAATGGCGGTGTATACGCCAACTGGCTGACTGCTGTGATGATCTCTAATCCGCTGCGCACGGCGCGCACCGCATCCTCTTCATGCGCGATCGGATAGCCAAAGTAGACCAGCACGCCATCGCCCAGATATTGGGCAATATGCCCGTCGTAGCGCGCAATGATCCGCTGACAGGCGGTCTGATAGGCTACCACGCGAGCATGATAGTCTTCCGGGTCGAGCTGTTGTGAGAGGATTGTGGACCCCACCAGGTCAATGAACTCCACCGTCAATTGCCGCCGCTCGCCCTCTGATGGTCGAGGGGCGAGTGGCCGGGGCTCCGCATCAAGAGAAGCTCCTTGCGCCTGCTCTGCTTCCCTGCCTCTCCGCTTCTCCGTTTCCTCTCCTTTTTCTTTGCCGACCCAGACCAGCACATCCCCGTCTTCATCCACCGCCACCCCCTCAGCGCGGATGAGTTCTCCTTTGAGGTCCTCCAAATACTCCTCATCCAGCTCGAAGCGGCGTTTCAGGGACCTATAGGTCACTCGGCCTTTGCTCTGTAACAACTCGCGGACTTGGTCGAGCACTTCGTCATAGGTCATGGCAAATCTCCCCTATGACCTCACATCCTGTTCTTTGTCATTCAGCCGGACTGATGGTTATTTCTGCCATCTAACTCTAATTGAACGACACAACTAGTTTCCATTAGCAGCAACAGGTTGCTATTACGAGAAACATGGTGCTAGATCTAGTAACACCAAAGTTGCTAGATCTACAAACTCTCCGGTTGCTAGATGTGGAAACTTTACAAACGTTACTGACCTCCTTTCTATAAACTCTATAAACCTTTGGTGTCAATGATTCACGCCCGCAGTACGAGAGCTAGGATATGTTCAACTATCGCAAATAACCTAGTCCTCACCGGGCCGTTCCAAGCACAGGCTAAGCATCACTGCCTTAGCACAAGTGGTGATGGATTCCCCCATTTGCCGTTGAAGACGAATTCACGCAGTGGCTTACGTTGCCTCGGCGTTTGCTCGCGCTCTCTGAGTGGATCGGGAAGGCTCGTTGGGTCTCCCCGATAGCCAATCGCTATTCCTGTCCACGCCTCGTGGCCCTCAGGTATCCTGTATATCTCGCGTGCCCGGTCGGGCAGTATCCCAATCATCTGATGAACAAAGAGCCCGCGCGCCGTCGCTTCCAGCACCAGGTTGCCGGAGGCAAGCCCAAGGTCATGAACCGCAGCACGATTGTCCTTGGCGTTGCGTGCGAACTTCAAACTCACCACCCCTAAGGCGAGCACTGGGGCTGCTTTCGCCCAGACCTGGTTTGCCTCAACGAGACAAGAGAGCAAGTGTTGGAACTGCCCTGGATCGTCCCGCGTGGCAACGATGTAACTCCACGGTTGCTCGTTATAGGAAGACGGGGCCCAGCGGGCTGCCTCAAACAGCGACCGCACATCCGCTTCCGGGACTAGACGGTCGTCAAAGGCATAGGGACTCCACCGCTCTGCAAGGAGTTCGAAGATGGGGTAGTCTGTCGATGACGCTCTCTTTTTGGACATAGTCGCTCCTCTCGATCTTTGTTAGGTAAAACTCAGAAGAAATAGAAGACGGCGATTGAGGATCTCGTACAATCACATTTTGTCTTCTCTTCTCTGAAAAGGGATTGTATCCTCTAGCCTAGGGTTACTCTCACAACCCTAGGCAACCGGTGAAAGTGAAGACAACCCCAACGGGATCGTGCTCAGACTATCGATCGCATGTTAAAGGGATCGATGCCACTCTTGTCATTCACTCGTTGAGTAACCTATCACAAGCGCCCGCAGACGGTCGGCCACTTCGGTCTCGCCGAGCGCATCGGTGAAGTGATCCACGTATTGGCCATCCGGATCGAGCAGATAGGAAATCGCGGTGTGCGGCACTACATATCCGCCTGGCTCCTGCGGATCAGGTCGTCGCTCGGCGAAGACCCTGAAGGCACGCTTAGCGGTGTCGATTTCTGCACGAGTGCCGGTCAGTCCGGTAAAGCGTGGATATGCTTTCTCTAGAAATGTGCGCATAACCTCCGGGGTATCGCGTTCTGGATCAACCGTAATGTAGAGCGCCTGAAGTTGATCCGCGAGCGGCCCAAGCCGCTCCAAAACAACTGACAGCTTGGACAGAGCACGGGGGCACACTATCCGACAGTGAGTGAAACCAAAAAAGATCAAGACGAACCGGCCCCGATAAGTTTCGTCTGTTACCCGTATGCCGTGATGATCGATCAATTGAAACGACCCACCAACAGGCGGACGTCCAGACATTGTGAGCTGATAGGCTGCCATAACCGTCATTGTTCCTGCGCTTTATAGTCCCAAGTGAGCACAAACGTGTGCGCCTCGCCCTCTGGGCAAATAAGTTCAAGCGCGTCGTCTGATCGCTTGATCACTACGGACCCATTGTCGGTTATCCTTTGCCCATCTCCTGATGCCACGACACTGCCATCGCAGAATAATGTCCACAGTCCCCGTTTCCCGATGTTGCCGATAACTATTGGGGCGTCACCGCGCCGATTGGAGTCGTGCCGGACAGTGAAAATAAGAGACTGAGAGTCAACATCGAACCACGCACGGGAGACCTCCACGTTGGCAGCAACCTCGGTGAGCGCCGGCTGCGCGAAGTGCGTACGATCCCACGGTCGGTTGTACAAACCCCACAGGCCGTCGACGACGTTGAGTCGAGCATAAGCCAGCAGTGCATTGCCGGTGAGCGGTTCCATCACTGTTAAGTGGCTATCCGCATCATAGGTCTGATCGTTACGCGGATAATAGAGTCCACCGTTTAGCCACGTAGGGTTCATGAAGCGGTCCGCATGACGAAGCAGGCCCTCCAGCGTCGCAGCATCACCCATTTCGGACGCCCATACCGCAGCCCAGCCGAAATCGCACCAATCATAGTCCACAAGATGACCATTGATCTCTCGCAGTGGAGGAACCTTAATCGAAAGCATTCCGTTCGCTTCTTCAACCAGCAGGTCCTTCATCTGCTGTCCGTAGTGCCGGCGAACGAAATCGCGGTTCCAAGAGTTCATCAGGGCTCCGCACCAGGCATCAACCCATGGTGCCATCCGGTCATTTCGCCAGGGCATCTTCGTGTCTGCGGAGAGCATCATGGTGTAGTGACCGTTCTCACCTAGACGACCGAACTGTTGCCATGCCTGTTCGTAACTGCGAGTGACTTCTTCGGCGGTAGAGCCACCTGTCAAGATGTCGTGCATCCTGAAGCCGAGGATGGCCGGTTGGTTGCAGATCTGGAAGATGCAGTTGGGCTCACAGGCAATACCCAGATAGCCGCTTTCCACCATCTTCCAGTAGAGATGCTGGTTCAATGAGTATTGGTCGTATTCGAACCGTTTCTCGTCACCGCCCCAGAAGAACGACCAGTAGCGGAATGTCAGTGCTCCAGGCTCGGCGTAGCGATGGTCATTGAACAAAACATCGTACATAAGCGCCATCGACTGCACATAGGCACTGTACATGATGTTGTCGCGCTCGACCGGATTCCATTGTTCAGAAAGCTGGTCTGAGAGATGAGCGTTGAAGATCGCACCGCCACGACTCACATTGCGCCAGTACATCCACACGGCGGGATGCAGCATCTTCTCGATCAAGCGCTGGAAAGTCGGTCGGAAGACTCCTGGCGCTGCTGGAAGACGATGGAAATATGTCAATCCTAAGGCGTACGCCATGTAGGCGAGCTGGAACCGGTACCCGCCAAAATCCTCCTGGTTCGCGGCTCGCCCCGACATCAATGACCAGTCATTTGGTGGCTGCCGCGAGAGGTTGTCGATATGACGGAGGTGGCCAAGCTGCCACTTGTCAAGAACAGGGAACCGCCCAATATCCGAGGGAAGTTGAACGCTCACGCTAGGAAAGACATTGTCGGTCATCATTCCTCTCCTCTCGTGCAACATTTCAGCTCAGAATTTTTCCTTGAACGGGCGCACCTCCAGCTCCAACGTCCAGGAACTTCGGTCCTGATGCGCCAGATGCCAGTAGGTCTCGGCGATAGCGTCGGGCTTCAGCATGTCTTCATCCTTGAATTGCGGATAACGTCGTCCAGGAATGTCGATGACTCCATCGACGTTGATCCACGCAACGTGAATACCTTTGGGACCAAGATCACGCGCTAGTGATTGCGCGAGTCCACGCAGCGCGAATTTGGCCGGACCGAACGAAACAGACTTAGGTCCAGCCTTCACTCCTGCAGTTGCTCCAGTAAGCAGGATGACACCACGCCCGCGTGCGATTTGATCGGGAACAACAGCTTTTGCACTGACGAAGGCACCATAGGCGTTGACCCGCCAGTCGTTCTCATACTGCTCTGGCGTGATGTCGGTGATCGTCCCCCACGTGCCGCTGCCGGCGTTATAAAGCAGCACTTCAGGCGGGCCGAGTCGTTCGCAGATCGACTTGAATGCCGCTTCGACCTGTGCACGATCGCCAATATCAGTCGGGACTTCCAGCACCTCACCGCCTGCGGCCCTAATTTCTCCGGCGAGCGATTGCAAGTATTCTGCTCTGCGCGCCAGGATTGCAACTTTGTACCCCTGCGCGAACCGGCGCGCGAGAGATGCACCCAAGCCGGGTCCAACTCCCACCACTACTGCAACTGGAACCTGTTTTGCTTCTGCCATATGTGCCTCCTTGATTGATGTACACATCCCCGGATCGAACGCTCATTAGGAGGCAAATACACAGTCCCGTCAAGAATACTTTACCGCGACCGCAACGCCGCTCGCTTCGGGGGCAGGTTAAAGAGGTCGATGAAGCGACCAAACACTTGCTCACTCATAGTGTGGGCACGGGAGAGATACTGAGTTGTCTCGTGACGAATGGTCGCAGGTTCGATGTGCTCTTCGTTTAGCTCTACGCAATGTGCGGGAACTGTTAACCACCGTTCAATCAGGCGCTCGTCCACTTCCAGGTGAAACTGCAAGCCATAGACATTGGTGCCGTAGCGAAACGCTTGGTAGGGACAGCGCTGCGAAGTCGCCAGGTGCACCGCTCCTGCTGGCAGTTCAAAGACGTCCCCATGCCATTGAAAAATCTTTTCCACTTCACCAAAGTCTCTGAACAACGGATCATCTCTGGCTGCAGCGGTCGGGGAGACATCGTACCAACCAATCTCTTTGCCGCCGTTTGCATGGACGCGAGCGCCAAGTGCTTTGGCGATGAGTTGCGCACCGAGACAGATTCCCAGCACGGGCAGTCCGTGGTCAATCGCCTGTTGGATAAGCTCTACTTCCACTGCGAGGTGGGGATGGCGCTGAAGATCGTCGACATTCATGGGACCGCCTAAAATCACGAGGCCGTTGTACCTAGCGACTTCAGGCTTGGCATGAGGATGTCGCCCAAAGTTCGCATAGCGGATGCGAAACCCGCGCGCCTTCAGCAGCGGATGCAGTGTTCCTAAGATTTCGAAGGAAACGTGTTGGAAAACCAGCAGCCGTCTCATGGTCATTCTCGCGTGGGAGTGCCGAGGATGCAGGTAACATAACAAAAATTGAGAGCTCTCGTGTAGGGGGAGAAGAACGATAGCAAAGTTAGCGAAAGAGTCGTACTCTATGCGGCTTCTTGAAAACAGAATAGCTGGTATTATTCTCTGGCTCTCATCTTCGAGTAGCAACGGAGGAGTATGATTGTTCCTGACCAATTTCACGTACTCGTGATTGACGACGAGAAAAATATTCGCGCTACTTTAGCGACCTGCTTGGAGAATGTTGCCTGTCAGGTCACAGCAGTTGCTTCCGCCGATGCCGCGTTGGCGGCACTTGCACGACAACCTTTTGACTTGGCGTTCCTTGACCTCCGTCTCGGCCAGGAGAATGGACTTGATCTCATTCCCAAACTACTCGCCGAAGCGCCAGGTCTTGCTATCGTTGTTATTACTGCGTACGCAACAGTGGATACCGCCGTTGATGCTATCAAACGTGGCGCTAAGGACTATCTGCCCAAGCCATTTACCCCGGCGCAAATTCGCCACCTCGTGGAGCGTTTCACCGAACAGCAACGTCTTACCGCTCGCGTACGTGACCTCGAAGCGCGATTACAGGAAGCTGTTCCAGAGGTCGATCTCGAGACGGCTTCACCAAAGATGCACGCCGTGCTTGACGTCCTTGCTCGCGTCGCATCCACTGACGCATCGGTTCTGCTTCGTGGAGAGAATGGCACTGGCAAAGGAATGGCTGCGCATCTGCTCCATACCCAAAGTGCCCGCTCGATAAAACCTTTTGTGACGGTCAACTGTCCAACGTTGTCCGAAGAACTCTTGGCCAGTGAACTCTTTGGTCACCTTCGTGGAGCTTTTACTGGTGCTGTGCGTGACCAACCAGGGCGCGTGGAGATGGCGGACGGCGGCACCCTCTTTCTTGACGAAATTGGCGAGATCGCGCCTGGCCTGCAAGTAAAACTATTGCGGTTTCTCCAGGATAAGCAATTTGAGCGACTGGGTGAGCATAAAACCAGACACGCAGATGTCCGTATCGTTGCGGCCACGAACCGTGATTTAGAAGCCGACGTAAAAACTGGTCGCTTCCGCGAGGATCTTCTCTATCGTCTCAACGTCATTGAGGTGACACTCCCACCACTGCGTGAGCGTCCGGAAGATATTCTCCACCTCGCACGTTGGTTTCTGGCGTTTTTTGCTCGCAGTGCACGACGACCTCTCCCCGAACTCTCGCGTGCTGCCGAACAAACGCTCGTGACCTATGCGTGGCCAGGAAACGTACGTGAACTGCGCAATGCAATTGAGCGCGCCGTCATCCTCTGGCCGGCCCAATTGATCGAACCATCCGCGTTCCCTGAGCGAATCGCCTCACATGCTGTGCTAGGGCCGCAGCTTGGCGGTGATTACACCCTCGAGGCGATTGAACGTGAGCACGTTCTCAGTGTGCTCGCACGGACAAACACACTCGAAGAAGCGGCCCAGGTGCTCGGCATCGATTCTTCCACGTTATGGAGAAAGCGGAAGAAATATGAAGACGCCGAGAGTAAAACGTAAGGCGGAACAAGAACACGGAATCCAGGAGACAGAACATAGAAGTCAAAATAGAAGAGGCTATAGGCTGTAGGGCCCCTCTGGCCCCGTTCTGCTCTACAGCCTATAGCCTTGTTCTCTGCCTCTTGATTCTTAGCGTTTATTTTTACCCATTACATATTACCTACGCCGTTACGTTGTTATTCTCTGAGCGACAACATTACTGCTTGACACGCGGCAGCGTAAACCAGAATGTGCCGCTGTAGCCTCTACGTCACTCTCAACCTTCACCTCGCCGCTGTGGACCTGAACGATTTCTTTGCTAATTGATACTCCTAAGCCTGCGTGGCTCCGCACCGCTCTGCTTAGTGCCTCGCTCTGAGGGACTCGCAATGACAATTTCTCATTTTCAAGCTGACAGGATGCAAGTAACCGTCGTGCGTTTTGCGATGTGCTGACATCTCTTATCGGGTATTCTGCACGAGCTTTGCTTCCATAACATCTATATTCTTAGGTTTCTTCACAGCTTCCTCTCCTTTGTCTTGGTACGACTATTGCGCCACAGGATAAACAATTTCTTGAGGAGGGAAACTATGCTGGATGCACTGTTTCTCATAACGACGGTAATATTTTTTGCGATCGCGTGGGCTTATACGCTTGGTTGTGATCGCCTATAGAGGAAATTTATGACTCTGGAATACATGCTTGGCGGCATTCTATCAGTTCTGTTGATGGGCTATCTCGTCTATGCGCTCTTGTGGCCGGAGCGATTTTAACCAAGCGATGACGCAAAGTCCGTTCTTATTTTTTCCAATCATCGCTGTAGGTTTTCTCATTTTTGAGAAATGTGGGGAACAATCATGTCGGCAAACGGGTGGATACAAATTCTTCTGTACTCTGTAGTGGTCCTTGCGGTCACCAAGCCGCTAGGTATTTATATGTTCCGTGTCTTCGAAAGGGACCAGCAACCTTTACCGCGCTTCTTCGGCCCCCTAGAACGTGGACTCTACCGGCTCTGTGGAATTAATCCGCGGGAACAGCAAAAGTGGACAGACTACACCACCGCACTTCTCTTCTTTAGTGCTATGACACTAATAGTGACATACGCTATTGAGCGACTCCAGCATGTGCTGCCGCTAAACCCACAGCAGTTTGGTCCGGTACCGTCAGATCTCGCGTTCAATACTGCAGCAAGTTTTACCACAAATACAAACTGGCAGGCCTACTCCGGTGAGTCTACCATGAGTTATCTGACACAAATGGCGGGGCTCGCCTGGCATAATTTCATTTCTGCTGCTGCTGGTATTGCTGTTGCCATCGCTTTGGCCCGTGGGCTGACATACCACTTGCGGCCTGGTGACCCACGGACAATCGGCAACTTTTGGGTTGATCTCATCCGCTGCACGGTGTACGTCCTGCTGCCCATCTGTATCCCTGTGGCGCTAATCCTGGTTTCTCAAGGTGTGATCCAGAATTTCTCTCCCTACGTGGATCTTACTACTCTGGAGGGCGTCAAGCAGACGCTGGCGCTAGGTCCGGTGGCCTCACAGGAAGTTATTAAAGAATTCGGTACTAATGGGGGCGGCTTCTTTAATGCTAATAGCGCGCATCCCTTTGAGAGTTCCACGCCGCTGACGAATTTCATCGAAATGGTGTTGATCTTCGCTATTCCAGCAGCCCTCACGTATACCTACGGCCGCATGGCAGGGGATCAAAAGCAGGGGTGGGCTATCTTTGCCGCTATGGCAGTGATGTTCTTCATGGGCGTCACGACGGCGTATTATTTCGAGGCGGGCGGGAACCCCGTGATGCAGAGTCTGACAGTAGATCAATCGACAGGGAACATGGAGGGGAAAGAGGTCCGCTTCGGTGTTGTTAACTCCGCCCTGTTTGCAACAATCACGACCAACGCCTCCTGTGGCGCAGTCAACTCCATGCACGACAGCTTCACCCCGCTTGGTGGTCTTGTCCCGCTCGTCAACATTCAGCTCGGTGAGGTAATCTTTGGGGGAGTTGGTGCCGGGCTCTACGGCATGCTGGTTTTCGTCCTCCTCTCTGTCTTTATCGCCGGGTTGATGGTCGGTCGCACGCCTGAGTATCTCGGCAAGAAGATCGAAGCGCGGGAGGTCAAGCTGGCGATGCTTTACATCCTTATTTTTCCCCTCTCAATCCTCTATTTTTCAGCGTGGTCGTCGGTCACCGAGTACGGTATCTCCTCGTTGAACAACGTGGGTCCTCATGGATTGAGTGAAATCTTGTACGCGTATACCAGTACGACCGGCAATAATGGCTCCGCGTTCGCCGGGCTCAATGCGAATACCGCTTGGTACAACGTTACCCTTGGCTTGGCGATGCTAATTGGCCGATTTTTAATGATTGTTCCTGCGCTCGCAATCGCAGGTTCCTTGGTGGGCAAGAAAGTTGTGCCGCCAGGGCCAGGGACTTTTCCCACAAACGGGGGACTCTTCGTGGTGCTCCTCGTGAGCGTTGTCATCATTGTTGGGGCGTTAACGTTCTTCCCGGCGTTGGCCCTTGGGCCGATCGTGGAACATTTCTTAGCGCACAATGGAAAGGTTTTTTAGTATGGCAGACTCCATGAAAAGAGAACTCTCACTGTTTGATCCCGAAATCGTACGGCCAGCAATTGGGGAGAGCTTCCGCAAACTCGCCCCGCAGAATGTGATCAAAAATCCGGTGATGTTCGTGGTCGAGATTGGCAGCGTACTGACTACGCTCATCTTAGTGCAGGATCTCGTTGCCCCAACGCCTGGGTCGCAACCGCTCTGGTTTACTGCTTCCGTGAGCCTCTGGCTGTGGTTTACCGTCGTGTTTGCCAACTTTGCTGAGGCGGTTGCCGAAGGGCGCGGCAAGGCCCAGGCGGCGACGTTACGGAAGATGCGGAAGGAGACGACGGCGCGCCGTTTGGTGAACGGCAAGCGCGAGGAGCACGTGCCGGCATCGTCCCTACGCAAAGGCAACATTGTTGTCGTTGAAGCCGGAGAATTGATTCCCGGTGATGGGGAAGTCATTGAAGGTATCGCGTCGGTCGATGAATCTGCCATTACCGGCGAATCGGCGCCCGTCATTCGCGAGAGTGGTGGAGACCGATCGGCCGTGACCGGGGGCACGAAAGTCCTGTCTGATCGCATTGTCGTGCGTATCACGGCAGATCCGGGCGAATCCTTTTTGGATCGCATGATTGCATTGGTTGAAGGTGCAGAGCGACAGAAGACGCCGAATGAGATCGCGCTCAACATCTTGTTAGCCGGCCTCACCCTCGTCTTCCTGTTCGCATGCGTCACGCTCGTCCCGTTCGCTCTATACTCTGAGGTCCATTTGTCCACCACGGTGATTGTGGCCCTGTTGGTCTGTTTAATCCCGACCACGATTGGCGGGTTGCTCTCCGCTATCGGTATTGCCGGAATGGATCGTCTGTTGCGGAAGAACGTCTTGGCCATGAGTGGGCGGGCCGTGGAGGCGGCAGGCGATGTGGATACGTTGCTGCTAGACAAGACTGGCACCATCACGCTGGGGAACCGTATGGCGACTGAGTTTCTTCCGGTTGGTGGGGCGCGCAACGAAGAACTCGCTGATACTGCCCAGTTGGCCAGCCTTGCGGATGAAACCCCCGAAGGACGCTCGATCGTCGTGCTGGCCAAAGACCGCTATGGGCTGCGCGGTCGCGAAGTGCACGAGATTGGCGCTCACTTCATTCCGTTTAGTGCCCAGACGCGCATGAGCGGGTGCGATCTAAATGGGCGGGTCATTCGCAAGGGCGCAGTTGATGCGATTGTGGCCCATATCAAATCGCTTGGCGGCAGTGTGCCAACCGAAGTAGATGCCATCACGCATCGTATTGGTGACACTGGCGGGACGCCGCTCGCTGTTGCTGACGGCAAGCGCATCTTAGGCGTGATTCACCTTAAGGACGTCGTAAAAGGGGGGATCAGCGAGCGTTTTGAGCGCTTCCGTGCCATGGGTATTCGTACGGTCATGATTACTGGAGATAACCCTCGCACTGCTGCAGCGATTGCCCGTGAGGCCGGTGTCGATGACTTCCTGGCTGAGGCAACTCCGGAAACAAAAATGCGGCTGATCAAAGAGGAACAGACCAAAGGCAAGCTCGTGGCGATGACCGGCGACGGCACGAATGACGCGCCGGCGCTCGCCCAGGCCGATGTGGGTGTCGCCATGAACACTGGCACGCAAGCCGCCAAAGAAGCCGGCAACATGGTCGATCTCGATTCCAACCCGACCAAACTGTTGGAAGTCGTGGAGGTCGGCAAGCAGTTACTGATGACTCGTGGTGTGCTGACTACCTTTTCTATCGCCAATGATGTCGCCAAGTATTTTGCGATCATCCCTGCTCTTTTCGTCGGTGTCTACCCTGAGATTGCTCCACTGAACATTATGCATCTGGCCTCGCCGCAGAGTGCTATTCTTGCAGCGGTGATTTTTAATGCGCTCATTATTATTGCGCTGATCCCGTTGGCACTGCGCGGGGTGCAATATCGACCTCTTGGTGCAGGCGCGCTACTCGCACGCTCACTACTCATCTATGGCGCGGGCGGTGTCATCGCTCCGTTTGTTGGTATCAAACTGATCGATATGCTTCTGGCGACGTTGGGGTTGGTGTAAGGAGTTTTCCTTATGTATACAACGATGATCATTGCCGTGCGAACGACTGTCGTTACTCTCCTTCTCACAGGAATTCTCTATCCAGTTGTGATTACCGGGCTTGCGCAGATTTTGTTTCCCTGGCGTGCCAATGGCAGTCTGGTGACAGATGAACACGGACAAGTAGTGGGCTCGGAGTTGATCGGACAAGGCTTCGCACATCCTGCGTACTTCCAGGCACGCCCCTCGGCCGCCGGCAATGGATACGATGCAACATCCTCGTCTGGTTCCAATCTCGGCCCGACTTCGAAGAAGCTCCAAGATAGGGTGGTGCAAGAGCTAGCGCGGCTCAAGGAAGAAAATCCAGGCGCACAAAGCTCGGTTCCGGCTGAACTTGTTACAACTTCTGGGAGCGGGCTTGATCCTCACCTCTCGCCGCAGGCGGTGCTCTGGCAAATCCCACGTGTGGCGAACGCGCGCGGGATCGCACCGGAACGAGTGAAGGTGGTTGTGGAGGCCACGGTCGAAGGCCGGGCCCTCTGGCTGCTGGGCGAGCCGCGCGTGAACGTGTTGTTACTGAATCTCGCCCTTGATCGTCAATTCGGGCGTCCAGCTCCCGTCCAAGCGCAGGAGCGGAAGGATCAGAGCGGGGAAAGCTCGGCAAACGCGCAGCCAGCAATGCTGAATAATCAATCTGCAGGAGACAAAGCCACACAGTGAACTCTGTGGTTGAAGTGTTCTGTATTAAGGAGGCAATCCGGCTATGGGCTCCTTTACTTTCCCCGTTCCTCAAGGAGCAGATAAGGACAAACTGCAAGCCCTCATCGAAGCCCAGTTAATTTACGAGCGGATGAACGAAGCCAGGCTGTTTTTTGTCCATCTCTTAGCCGTTATCGGTGCACCACTCTGGCTGTATATCTGGTGGGTGGCCGTCTTCTCTCAAAGTACGCGCGCGTTCCTCCTCGCCCTGTGGAGTGTGTGTAGGCTTGCTACGCTCATTGTGAGTGTCCTCCAATGGGTGTGGTATCATCGACGAAAACAGCGCCTCGCTGAGTATAAAGCGACGCCGCCCACGGGGAAGAAATGACGGAAGGGAGGTCGCGAGCCGAAGATTTTCTCGAATTAGTCGAGCGTGCCAAACGCGGGCGACTCAAGGTCTATATCGGCGCTGCAGCGGGCGTTGGAAAGACGTATCAAATGTTAGAGGAAGCCCACGCCCTCAAAAAGCGTGGCGTTGACGTTGTTCTGGCTTTCATCGAAACACACAGCCGCACCGAAACCGAGGCGCTCGTTGAAGGGTTGGAAGTGATTCCGCGGCGCCGATTCGAATACCGAGGAGTGAGGGTCGAGGAGCTCGATTTGGAGGCAGTGCTCGCACGACGGCCACAAGTTGCAGTCGTCGATGAACTCGCCCACACGAACGTTCCTGGGGGCCGGCATAAGAAGCGGTATCAGGATGTTCTCGCGCTGCTTGACGCTGGTATTAACATTATCTGTGCCTTCAACGTCCAACATATTGAAAGCCTGAACGACCTTGTGAGGCAGGCAACCGGAGTCACAGTTCGTGAGACTGTCCCGGACTTCTTTTTGAAGCAGTCGGATCAAGTAGTGAATCTGGACCTAGCAGCCGAAGACCTCCTTGACCGTCTCCGTGCCGGCAAAATCTATAGTGCCGATAAAGTCCCCTGGGCACTCCAACACTTCTTCAAGCCTGAAAATTTGACAATCTTGCGCGAGATCGCACTACGCGAGGTCGCTGAGAGTCTCGACCGTACAGTCTCAGCTCAGATCTCTGCGGACGAAGTAGCGCGCAAAATCGCAGCCAGTGAACGGGTGATGGTTTGCCTCTCGTCCTCTTCTCCTCATGGGGTGACGCTGCTCAGACGCGGCTCCCGCATGGCGGGCCGGCTTAATACTGATTGGTTTGTCGTCTATGTCAAAACTCCACAAGAGGCATTGCTCCACATCGACGCCGAAGCCCAGCGTCACCTGCTTGAGAACGAACAGAAGGCCCGCGAGCTTGGCGCCCAGGTTGTGCGTTTACAGGCGAAAGACCCTGTCCCAGCGCTGCTCGAGTTTGCGCGCGCACACGGAGTTTCCCACATTATCGTGGGACGCTCACACCAACCCTGGTGGCGCCAGCTTTTGGGCCGCTCGGTCACCCTCAGGCTCGCGAAAGAGGCAGACGGTTTTGACGTGCACATCGTTTCGCTTGAGAACGGTGAGGGGAACTCATGAATTTACGGACCAAACTTCTCCTTGCCCAAGCACCGCTGGGAATTTCCCTCGCCTTGGTATGTTTTCTCTCAGTGTTGATGGTCTCCTCCCTCAGTTTCCACTCCCATACCATATTAAAGGACAATTATCGGAGCGTCCTCGCCGCGCAGCGCATGAAGGAGTTTATCGAGCGCATAGATAGTGCGGCACTTTTTTTACTCGCTGGTCAGCGGGAGAAAGGCGTCCAACAAGCAGCAGAGTATCGTCCGCTGTTCGAAGATGAACTGAAAGTCCAGGAAGGAAATATCACTGAGCCTGGGGAACATGAGGTCACGGGACGGCTGCGTAAGTTTTGGAGGAATTATCAAGAGAATTTTGATCGACTGATAAAGAGTACAGACCTCGAAACCGCAAAACAGTTCTACTTTACTGAACTCGAGCCCAATTTCTACAAGGTAAAGAATGCTGCAGATGAGATCCTAGCTATCAACCAGGATACAATGGTGCGCAAGAGCGACAATGTCCGTCGTACGGCAGAGCGCATGAATACGCTCATCATTACTGTCGCTGTAAGTGCACTTTTGCTTGGGTTTTTCCTCTCGATCTCACTTACACGACGGCTCTTACGACCCCTCTCTGTTCTGAGTCAGACGACGCGTCGCATTGGTGAAGGTGATTTCACCACCCGGGCGCCCGCCCAAGGCGAAGACGAACTCGCCCAGCTCGCGCGTGACTTCAATGCTATGGCGAGCCACTTGGACGAATACCGTCGCAGCTCACTCGGTGAGTTACTCCAGGTTCAACAAACCTCGCAGGCAGCGATCGACAGTCTTCCTGATCCCGTGGTGGTATTTGGCGTTGAAGGGGATGTCCGTAATGTGAATGATTCTGCCGAGACACTGCTTGGACTAGCGTTAGAGGCCGGTACCACTGACCCGCTAAAAAATGCGGACCCTGCTGTGCGTACGGTCCTGGAGCGGCTACGCGCTCACGTGCTAGGCGGGAAGGGACCCTACACTCCAAAAGGTTTTGAGGAGGCGATCCGAGTGTCCTCGGCGGAGGGTGACCGCTACCTCTTGCCGCGGGCCACTCCAGTGTACGAACCACAGAAGGGGATCGTCGGTGCCACCGTCATCCTTCAGGATGTTACTAGGCCAAGGCGATTTGATGAATTAAAGAACGACTTGGTGGCTACCGTCGCCCATGAATTTCGCACCCCACTGACTTCTTTACGCATGGCCATTCACCTGTGTCTTGAGCAAGTGGTTGGCCCGGTCACTGAGAAGCAGGCCGACTTGCTCCATGCCGCACGGGAGGACTGTGAGCGGCTGCAAGCGATGGTCGATGATCTCTTGGACCTTTCCCGTATAGAAGCCGGTCGCGTCGAGATGCACCCACGCTCAACGTCCACTGCGGCTCTGGTGGAAACCGCGGTGGAGGCCCATCGGTCTGCAGCAGAAGAGCGTGGCATACAGCTCAGGACCAGCTCACCGTTGCCGGACGGTGAGGTGATGGCGGACCCGGAACGCGTCGCCCTGGTGTTTGCGAACCTCATCACGAACGCGATCCGCTACACATCCAAGAATGGGGAGGTTTGGGTACGCGCTCAGCCGGAAAACGGTGCGGTGCGGTTTGAAGTTACCGACACAGGCGTTGGCATTCCCAAAGAGTATCAACCGCGTCTCTTTGACAAATTCTTCCGCGTCCCGGGCTCGCCGGTTGGTGGAGCCGGGTTGGGCCTCTCTATTGCCAAGGAGATTGTGCAAGGACATGGCGGGGATATTGGGGTGAAGAGCGAAAGAGGACAAGGCAGTACCTTCTGGTTCACGTTGCCTCACGTGACAGTTCGTGAGGTGAGACAAGGAGCCGTATATGACGAAGCCACAGGCTCGAATTCTCGTCGTTGATGATGAACGTAACATTCGCAAAAACTTGGGTCTGGTGTTGGAGGCGGCTGGCTATAAGGTTGACACCGCAGGTGATGGGGAGGAAGCTCTCATCAAGAGTAAGGAACAATACTACGACATCGCTTTTGTCGACCTGCAGATGCCGAAGATGGGTGGACTTGAATTCACTCATTTCCTGCGCGGCTTGAGCAGCACGACTGCCGTCGTGATCCTGACCGCTTACGGATCGGTCGCAAGCGCAGTCGAGGCTATGAAGCTCGGAGCAATAGACTTCCTTGAGAAGCCGTTCGACCCAAAGGTTATTCAGCTCCTTGTTGAAGAGCTGCTTCTGCGTAAACAGCTTGGGGCTGATGGATCGGTTGAGGACCTCCTTCATCTGGCAATGTTAGCACGGGAACGACAGGCTCACGTCGAGGCACGTGCATACCTCAAAACCGCGATGGTGCGCGATCTCATGCGGCCAGAGCCATACTATTGGCTCGGCGTTCTCTGCGACAATGAAGGCGACATACGTCAAGCGGCGCACTATTATTACATGGCCCTGGATGTCAACCAGACGTTTCAGCCTGCACGCGAAGCGTTGCAGCGCCTCGGACGCCTCGACTCCAAGAGGGACTAAGTAGACAACGCACGAAATGCGGCGCTACGACGATTACACGATCTATCGCACAGGGCGATGCGTGAGAAAATTCTGGCGAAGCTGATGCTCGTCTCCTAAGGAGTCAGCTAGACGATTGATCACCTCAGCGCTCCGTCGTCGATACTGTTGAACTTCATCCAGTTGATTGCGTTTTTGATAGAGTTCCATCGCCGTCGCAGAAACTCGCCATTCGGCTAAGGGGGCTTCAACCCCTTCGAGTGTGGCATACGCTTGGTCGATAGCAGTCTGGGCCTGATCATAGTGATGCTCAGCAAGCGCCACTGCCGCTTCAAGCTGGTACCCGAGCGCAAGGTAAGTGCGTTCCCCTGGTTGGATTGCCAACGCACACAGACGTTCTGCTTGGTTACGTGCATACGCAAATTCACCGTGGGTGAGGTAATACTGGCCCAAACTGTAATAGAAAGGCATGCGCAGTATCCAGTCCATCAAGACCCGTTCACGCCCAAGCCACTCAGTAATTCCTTGAAAATACCCGATGGCATGTGGCAGGTCATTGAGTCCAAGGTAGGCTTGCCCGAGAAGTATAGTACCGAGGAGTCGGCCATAGGAAAACCTCGACGCCTCTGCCTGTTGTACGGCTTGGACACAAAGATCACGTGCACGGGTAAAATCACCAGTGTGTTCAAAGAGCCAGGCGAGTTCGAGTCGCAGTAAGATTGCCCACAAGTGATGACCATTTTTCTCCGCTATCTCGCGTCCTTCGCGAATCACCCGTAGCATTTCTCCCCAGTGGCCAAGATGGAGCAGCGACCAGGCCCGAAAGAAATAACACAGCAGAAAGTGATGGACATTTCCGGCTTCTCGCGTCAGCTCGATCCCTTCAGCTGCGGCGTGATCGGCGGCTTGGTAGTTCGACTGTAACGCTAGGAAATAGGAATAGCGGCCCACGTGAATCCCCAGCGCTGGGAGATCATTCATCCGTCGTGCGACCGTAATTGCTTGCGCGCCGGCTCGCTCATCCTCTGGTTGCCAACCACTCCAGAGCAGGTTCCAATACGCAGCCTCGCCCTGCGTGTGCGCGCGAAAATCCTCTCTCGTGCTCTCCCGACTCCAAGCGACCGCTTGCTGCACTGCCGCTAAACACCGGTCGCGATCGATCCAAGACGACACCGTTGCAAGATGTAAGTATGCACCAACAGTGAGTTCTATTTGCTTACGGCGAAGCCGATATTCTGCCAGCGTCGCAAAATCGTCTGCCGCAGCTTTCATGTTAGCCATCGATCGATAAGCTAGTCCGCGGCGTTCAAGAGCCAGCATGCGCAATTGCTCTTGCTCAGGCTCCGGCAGATGTTCGACCAATTGTAGTGCGCGAGAGAGATAATCAACAGCTTCACGGTTGGCATAGCGGCGAACCGCCGTCTCAGCACCACGGAGGAGGTACGTCACCGCACGTTGGTAATCACGACCCTGCTCAAAATATGCCGCGAGTTCAGTCGCAATCTCCGACGGGCGTTCGCTATAGGCACGCTCCAAGCGCTCGCCAATACGCCGATACAACTGTACGCGTCGACCAAGGGCAACTCGCTGGTACAATGTGCTTTGATGAAGTGCGTGCACAAACTGATACCGTTCCATTACTGTCCCGTCCGGCCATTCACTCAAACCGAGGGAACGGAGGAACTGTCCTCGTCGAGCTAAGGCTTCACAGTAGCGCACAACTTCCTGTTCGTCGTCTTCCAGAGCAGCGGCAACTACAGCAGAGGAAAACTCCATCCCAACCACACTCCCCACTTCAAGGAGATGTCGTTCCTTGTCACTCAACCGCTCGACCTGCTGGTCAATCATGTGACGTACGTTCTCGGGCACGGTGTTCCCCACGGCCTCAATTTCGACCCGCAGCTCCCATCGTCCGTTTCGCTCGGTCAAGAAACCTTGGCGAACGACATCGCTGACTACATTAACAATGAACAAGGGGTTACCATCGGTGCGGCGATGAATCATGCGCGCCAGGGCAGCACGTTGATCCGACATAGTCATCACAAATCGTCGTGAGAGATACTCGGCCACCTCGTCTTCAGACAGCAGCTCCAGTGCCAGTTCCTGACATTGACCGTGAATCTGCAGTTCTTGCCGAACGGCTTTCAACGGATGCCCACTGACAATGACATCGACCGGTCGGTAGGTTCCAATCACCAACAAGCGCGCTTGTTCGTGTCTGCGAGCGAGCGCTGCTAGTAAGTCGAGCGTAGCATAGTCACTCCAGTGCAAGTCTTCGAGCACAAGGACACAGGTGCGTTCAGCGGTTAACGCTTCTACGGCTTCGGCCATCTCTCGCAACATGCGTTCTGACGTTGCTCCTAACACTTCACGCTGAAGACGCAGCAAATCGTCCGCGGTAAGCAGTGAAGGGATTTGCATGAGCCATGTGGGCGCATACCGATTGAGCAAGGGGAGAAGCAGAGGGTACTTCGGGTCCCGGCACAGTCGCCCAATCGCCTCAAGAAGAGGACGATACGCTTCGCCGATGCCGTATTGTTCGACGCACTGCCCAGCAATAACCCACACATCCATCGACGCACCGACCTGCGAGAGAAAGGTTTCTACCAACGTCGTCTTCCCGATCCCTGCTTCTCCAGCAATAAGCAGGAACTGTCGGTCACCGATTTGTGCTTTTGCTAACAGGTTGTGCAACAACTGGAGTTCTTTTTCACGACCGACAAGGCTTGGGGCTAGAGGCTTGAGACCAGGGGCTTGTGGGGAGGAACTAGTACTTAGCCCCCAGTCCCCAGCCCCCTTTTGTCTACTGACTACTGAATGCTGACTATCGACTACTTCTTTCTGACTTTGAACCTGAAACTTTGAACTTTGAACTAGAGCCGCTGTTGTGACAGTGGCAACAAAGCGATAGCCGCGTCGATGCACCGTTTCGACAAACTGTGGCGTCTGGACTTTGTCGCCCAGCACGCGGCGAATTTCCCCGACGTGGACTTTGAGTACCGCATCACCCACTATCGTTTCAGGCCACAACGTTTGTAACAGTTCTTCTTTCGTCACTACGCGGTTGCGGTGCTCAAGCAAGTGACAGAGGATGGCAAAGGCTTTTGCTGAAAGTGTCAGCTTTTTATTGCCACGCCACACGCAAGCACTTCCTGCGTCTACGTGGAACGGACCAAAGTAAATGCTCGCTCCCAGATTCATGACACTTTACTTTTTTTACTTTTGCCCGAGAAAATTTTACCGAAACTTTACCATTTCTTTATGACTTTGTTTTTCCCACCATCTATGCTTCCACATGGTGGCTGTCTCCCACTTCCGTCAGAACCGATCAGGCACACAAGGCAACCAGCGTGAAACAGCGAGCAAAATCACCAACTTCTCATCTTCCAACCGACCGTGCGTTTGTCGTGCAGTTCACCCCGTCAACCAACATTACCCGACAGCAGATCGCTGGGCGCGTTGAGCATGTGGTGTCAGGACAGAGTACCCACTTTCACTTACTCGAGGAATTGTTGGCATTTATTGCACAGGTCCTCGAGCAAAAACAAGGAAAGGAGAACTCCTGATAAGAAGAGGAAAAAAGCTGCGTACATAACTCGCTCACACAACATTGACACGTAGGAAGTGGAAAATTCTCTGTATCCTAAGTGAACAAAAATTGGCAAGGAGGAACTCTCATGCGGCAGATAAGGAAAACACCCGTGTGCGCCGTCGTTCTGGCAATCTTGGCAATAGGGTTAGCGGCCCGACCGATTTGGGCCAAATCCACCAATTCGAGTCTGATTGCATTGACGAGCAACGATCGTCAGCTCTGGGTCGTGAATCCAGATAACGATTCGGTATCGGTCTTTGATGTTAGCAGTGGGAACGCACAAAAGGTGAAAGAGATTGGAGTCGGTGACGAACCTGCGTGTGTAGCAATTACGCCTGACAACAGTAAAGTGTATGTCACGAACACGGTCAGCGGCACAGTCGCGGTCATTGATGCCGCCACATTGCAAGTGCGCACGTATATCGGTGTCGGTGTCGAGCCGCGTGGATGCGCCCTCACCCCAAGCGGCAATAAACTGTACATCGCGAATAGCATCTCCGGGGATGTATCAGTCATTGACACGGGAAAAGACCGGCTGAAGAAAACCATCAAAAATGTTGGCCTGCTCTTGCGGGGTGTGGCAATCACCGATGGAGACGACAAATCGGCCAAGGTCTATGTCACACAATTTCAGGCGCAGCTGCGTTCGGGAAAATCTCCTGCCGACGAAGGCCGTGACGATAGTAAAGAAGGCCGCGTAACAGTGATCTCGGTAGATAACGACAAGGTATTGGGCACAGTGGCGCTCGCTCCCATTGCAGATACTGGGTTTAAGTCTAACGGCTCGACGTTAGATCGGGTTGCACGACGACGGAATGACGCCGGCGCTGAGATTTTCGACACCGTTACTGGCGCGTTCCCTAACCTTCTTGAAAGTATCGTGATTAAAGGGAGCAAAGCGTACGTCGTTGGTACGTGCTCTTCACCGAACGGCCCGTTTCGTTTCAACGTCAACGTCCAGAGTTGCTTGTCAACCATCGATATCACTACCGATCGTGAGGCCGTTCCGACGTTAAATATGAATAAAGGCGTCCCGTTTGAGAGTGTAGGCGATCGGCTGTTTAACACCAACCCCTTTGCTCTGGCCTTTAAGAACGGCGGAAATGAGGGATTCGTTGTTGCTTCCGCTACCAACCGCCTCGTACGGGTGGTTTTAGATGCGGCTGGTACGCCAACCATCAATGCCCCGACTGCAACCGTGCCGCTTGGGCAAAGTCCGATCGTTCGTATCGAGGTCGGCAAAAATCCGCGCGGCATTGTCATTACCTCCACCGACACTCGGGCCTTCGTCATGAACTTTCTGTCGCGTGATGTTTCAGTGATCGACCTAGCGCAGAATCCGCCCAAAGTCCTCGCTACAGTTGCTTCGGCAACTCTCCCAGCAGCAGGGACACTTGATGCCATCGTCCAGCGCGGACACGAATTGTTTAATACCAGTGTCGGTCCCGCAGGAACGCAAGAGAATGCTCTTCCACCAGCTGGCCGCATGTCAGATTTCGGCTGGGGCTCGTGTTACGGCTGTCATCCCGAAGGACTGGCCGACGGTGTCACGTGGTTATTTCCTGACGGTCCACGCCAAACCATTTCGATGGAGAGTACGTTCGAGCATCCACAAACTCCGAGCAGCACCAATCTCAACCAGTTTGGTGGTCCCATTCTCCCAATCTTTAAACAGCACGCACTAAACTGGTCAGCCGTCCGTGACGAAGTGCAAGATTTTGAGCTGAACATTCGCGCGGTCTCTGGCGGACAGGGACTTATCGCCAATGCAGATGGCTCGGTCGATCCGTGTGTATTCAATTTGGTAATTCCGCCGAACAACAACTGCCCGCCAGAAAAGGCGATCACCACTGGACGAAGTGCGGATTTGGATTCCATTGCTGCGTATATCGCGTTTGGCATTCGTGCCCCGCTCGGTCTGGATAGCAAGCAAAAAGACATTGATCGTGGGCGAGCGATCTTCCAGAATGCCAACTGTCAGAGCTGTCATGGCGGCAAGAGTTGGACCCGGAGTATTATTGATTTCACGCCGTCACCAACTGGAGAAACCATTACTGGTGGACAACTTGTGAAATTCCTGCGTAAAGTTGGAACGTTTGATGCAACTGCGGCCAACGAATTAAAGGCCAACACGTTTGATTCCGTTCCCCCTGCGAACGGCGATCTAGGAATCAACATTCCTGCATTGCTCTCAATTAATGCCAGCGCTCCCTATTTCCACAGTGGCGCATGCCCGGACCTTGAGTGTGTATTAAATAACGTGACTCATCGGAGTGCGGGAACGAACGGGACTGATACCCTAACTAAAGAGAAGGATCGCAAACGGTTGGTGATTTTCCTCAAGTCGATCGATGCACAGACGGCGATATTCCCGTAGCTACGCTTCTCGGAAGGGGAAACGGCGAAAGAGACAAAAGGGAGTGAGAGAAGATAAAGGATAAGGGGAAAGGATAAAGGAGGAAATGGAACAAAGAGAGAATATCCTCACGTTTTCCTACCTTTATCCCTTCTCCTTGATCCCGTTTTCCTATTGCCCCCTTTCTCCCCGTGGTCGTAGGGCAGGCTGCTCCTGCCCTCGTTAGCTGCTCGTAGATGAGGACTACTAAGTATTTCGCTACAGATAAGGAGAGAAGTATGTCAAAAGATAACGGCCTCACAAATGCTTTGGAGCGAGTTAAGGTTGCACTTGCGGCAATGGGGTCTGGGAATCCCGAGCCGTATATCGACTGCTGGGCGGCGTCCGATGATGCCACACTCTTCGGCGCCTGGGGTCCAATTGAGAAAGGCTATCAGCGGCTCACAGAAACTTTCCGTTGGGTTGGTGGTCGCTTCAAGGGTGGACCGTTGGTCCCAGAGAATACAGTTGTATACTCCAGCGGCGACCTAGCCTACACGGTTGGCTTCGAGCGGGGCGAGGTCATTGTGGATGGTGGAGTAAAACAGCCGATGACGATCCGCATGACCCATATCTACCGACGGTTTGGCGAGGAGTGGCAACTGGTACATCGCCACGCAGATTTTCCTCCAGCGGATCAGCGGCAGGGGGCACGATAGAAGGCAATATGGAGGCGTCGTGATGATGCAGGCTGAAGAATTCGAAGCGGTTCTGCGATTCTGGTTTCCTCAGCAACTGAGTGACGAGCATGTGGTGCTGGTTCGCCAATTCGAGTGGTGGTTTCGTGGCGGAGCAGACTCCGTCATTACTGAACGTTTTTCACTCTTGCTGGAGCGAGCAACACGAGGGGAACTCGATCACTGGGCGCATGCGCCGCGTTCGCGGCTCGCGCTTATTATCATCCTCGATCAGTTCTCTCGCTCACTCTATCGAGGCACGGCACGGGCGTTTGCACAAGATCCGCAGGCACTCGCGCTCGCACTTGAAGGCATCGAGAACGGACATTACGCCGCCTTGGAGACGCCGTGGGAGAAGACGTTTTTCTTCTTACCGTTGGGACATTCTGAAGAGTTGGCAAATCTAGAAATAGCAGTCAAACTAGCCGAAGAACTCGTAGTGCAGGCACCCACGAAGATCCGCAAAATATTGGAACACTCGGCGGCACAAGCTCGTGGCCATCGTGATGTCATTGCCCGTTTCGGTCGTCATCCGCATCGCAACGCAATCTTAGGGAGGCAATCAACTCCAGAGGAACTCGAATACTTAGCTAGAGGTCAATTCGTTCATATGCGTTCGTTGCCGCACTAGCCTGCAGATGTGAGTCCATTGATGACCCTCACTAAATAAATAAGGAGAAATAGTGATGGCGAAGCGTTTAGGTCAGCAAGCTGTTGTAATCGGCGGCAGCATGGCGGGACTGATGACCGCTAGCGTACTCGCTGATTACTTCGACCAGGTCACTGTGCTCGAGCGTGATCACATCAGTGACGCCCCGGCTCTACACAAATCGATCCCTCAAGGCCATCATCTCCATGCACTGCTGCTTGGCGGGCAGCAGGTGTTATCGTCCTTGTATCCCGACTTCACCACAAAGCTACACTGTCTTGGAGCGGTACGATACCGCGCGGGCAAAGAGATGGCTTGGTTCCGGCCCGATGGGAAGACGTACAGCCCTACTGCTATGGTGCACGAGCCGTGGGATCTCGGCTTTGATGGTCAGTTAGCAGTGGAGTGACCTGGACTGTTATATTCACTTGCAGTGAAGAAAAGTTTCCCTGCGATAAAGGAGGAGTTATGTTTTGCAATACAACCTGCGTCTCTGTGCTTAGCCTGATGCTTGTCTTGGCTGTTCCAGTGAAGACTCACGCCTTTTCTTTCAGCACCGGTGACCCAGATGGGATAATTGGGACTGCCTCGCGTCCATCGAGTGCAGGGAAAATTGAGACCGAGACCGGTGATGATTTCATTTTAGGTGCGTCAACGAATATCGATAAGATTACGTTCGTTGGCTTACTCACAAAGGGTACAGACATGAGCGACCTTGGCAATCTCCACCTTGAGATGTACCGTGTGTTTCCGAAAGATTCACAAGATCCGCCTTCAGGGAATGTCCCCACCCGTGTCAACTCACTATCTGACGTGGCCTTTCAAGAACGTGACCTCGGTGAGGGCGACTTCACGTTTACCGCGTCAGTGCTCAATGATAATTTTACTGTCAACAATACCGTTATTAGCGGGATCAATAAGAGTCCTAATCAAACTACCGGCGGTGAAGGTCCTGCTACCGGGCTGGAAGTGCTCTTTACCGCCTCTCTCTAATCCATTCACATTGCCAAGTGACCATTACTTCTTCATTCCACAAGTGGAAGTCAATAGTGGCGAGTTCTTGTGGTTGTCGGCGCCCAAACCGATTGTTGCCCCCAGCACCCCGTTTGTGCCAGACCTGCAAAGCTGGATTCGCAATGAAGATTTAGCGCCCGACTGGTTACGCATCGGCACCGATGTTGTCGGAGGAAATCCTGCACCAACGTTTAACGCGGTTTTTTCTCTGAGCGGCGCAGAAGTCCCGGAACTGAGTACACTTGGATTGTTTGTGCTCGGCACACTGGCACTGGTAGCAACGCGAAGAAGGTATCAATAAGAAGCACGAAGAAGTACGCAGCAATTAGGTGCACGGGGCAGGAAAAGTCCCGTGCGTCTTACCCTATCTTCCCTTGAACGCCGGTTTGCGCTTCTCCCGCCAAGCGCGGTGGGCCTCGTGGCTGTCTTCAGTTTGTCCCAGTAACATAAAACGATAGATGTCCGCGTGAGCGGCGTCTTTGAGCGAGGCAATATCTAACCCCTTGTTAAGTGACTCTTTTGCCATCTTCACTGCCAGTGGTGGTAACGCGGCCAGACGCTTCGCGTAGTTGTACGCCAGCGGCATGAGTTCAGGCAATGGAACGACTTTGTTGACCAGGCCGACACGATAGGCTTCTGTCGCAGTGATGCGTTCGCCCAGCAGCACCATCTCCATCGCTTTGCCACGACCGACATAGCGCGCAAGACGTACAGCACCGCCGTAGGCAGGAATGATCCCGAGTGGAACTTGGGGCAGTCCCAATTCAGCATTCTCAGAAGCTAACAAGATGTCACCACATAAAGTAATCAGACAACCAATGCCGACGGCAAAGCCGTTGATCGCGACTACGACCGGTTTGGAATAATCAGCTACTGCGTTGAACACGGCAAAACCACGTGGACTCACTGCCGCCAAATGCTCGCCAGCTGAGTTTACATGATGTGTCTTCGGGTTACCCAAATCCGCACCGGCAGAAAAGGCTTGCGTGCCTGCGCCTGTTAGCACCGTCACCAGCACTTCTGGATCGTCTTCCATTTCCTTGAACACATCGACCACATCTTCCGACATCTGTGTGGTCCAGGCATTACGCTTCTCCGGTCGGTTGAGGGTTACCGTGGCGATGTTTCCTTCTTTTGCGTAGACGAGTGTTTCGTGGGACATAACTCCTCCATGGTGTGTTAGGTGTTACGTGGTACGTGTTGCGTAAGAATCAGTTCCAAGAATTCAGGAGACAGGAGTCAGAATACAGAAGTTGAAAGAAGGACAGGGTCTTTGAGGGGAAGTCCTTCTTCATTCTGTCTCCTGCCTCCTGTCTCCCATATTCTGCCTTCCTTACTCAATCCCCGGCACTCAGTGCTCGTTAGTTGCCAGACTGACCGCTGACTGCTGACGGCTGACCGCTAATCTCAAACACCATATGCCCGGCTTCTTCTTGCGCGGCAATACGCGCAGCCACTTCAGGGGCAAGTTCGATGCGGCGATGCTCAGGGAACTTGTCACGGTACAGTAACGGACGCAGATAGAATTGGTCAGGGTAATCCACCTGCGCCCGGCTTTTGTAGGAACTTAAGAACCAACCGCGCCGGAGAAATTCGGGATTGAAATAGGACTCCCAGTGATCTTCGAGCCAGTTGACCTTGCGATGATAGTCGTGAAAGCCGGCGGTCATGACGTCAATATCTGCCGCCCAGTAGAGCACAACAAGTGGCGTGTATCCGCGGCGTCCGTCCTCAGGATACTCACTGCGCTCTAATCGCTCAGCAACCATGCGGAGTTTACCGCTAGGATCATACTGCTCAATTCGTAATGGGCAGAATAGTTTCTTATCGATCCAATAGATAAGTTTGCTGCAATAATAATCAGGCAACCAGTCTGGTCGCGGGAGCGATTCCACTACATAACATTCCACACCACCCTCAGATGTGTACGCAGGGTAGCTATCTCCCATCACTTTCAGTGCTTTTGTGTCTTGTTCGTATACCGACCCATCTTGTCGAGTGATAGGCACCACAGCGCGGGTGTTGGGGAAACGCACGGTTGAGTAGAGAGTATCAGTCCCGAGAATCTGCCAAGAAAACTCCCACGGGTCACGTCCTTGTAAATCATCAAACGACTGGGCGTTGTATGGAAAGCGGTCTGTGCGACGGGGTTGCGGCTGGCGGCGAATGCGACGTAACCCTGGCCGATATAGATAGCGATCCTGCTTCTTGGTGAAGGAGTGGTCAGTGCGGTACTCAAACCATAACTGTTGATCTCCGTCCGATTCCGGCGGGCTGGTAAATTGTGAGAATGCACGCATGTACTGCGTTCCAGGCGGCATTCGTAGTAGGCTCGCAATTCCGTCTTGTGGGAAATAGAGAATCGCCGTGTTGTTCTTCAACGTTGTCAGAATGTACCCGTCGGCGGTCATACTTTGCACAACGCTGAGCCAAATGTGCGAGAAGCGTGGTCGCAAGGTGTCGAGCTCAAAAGCCAGGTAGCCTAACTCTTCGGCGCTATATGGAGGTGTAAAAGGATACGGTTCAGCTGGGAGATAGGGAATCTGCGCATCGCGCGGCGTTTCTACTCGCAGGTCGATAGTCGCGCGTTCGTCCGCTGAGAGTTCATCGAGTGTCTTCCAGCTCTTGCTTGCACCTTGGGCAGCAACGGGTCGTGTTCTGCCTATCCCTACACTAACAAGTAGACTGAGCACTACTACCCAAGAGCATCGTGCTTGGTATGATGAGTGTCTATGCATACGAAACTCAAAGAAGCGATTTCACTATTCAATCAACGTGAATATTTCAATTGTCACGAACTCCTCGAAGACATCTGGCGTGATGCCGAAGGAGACGACCGCCATTTCTACGAAGGATTGATTCGCCTTGCAACCGGTATGCACCTACGCGCCAATCGTCGCATCCCCCAGGGGGCGATCAATCTGTTGAAGCAAGGCTTGATGCGTCTGGAAAATTATCGACCGACATATTTGGAGGTCGATGTCGCACGTTTATATGCCGACATCGAATCCCATCTCGAAGACGTCAAAGCCTCAAAGAATTCACAAGCCGGTTTTTTTGAACGGTGGCGAGCGCCGCGGATTTATTTGGGGAGTTCGTAGCACCGACATAGAGGGTGCCATTTCGTCGGCCGGCTATGATATAGACGCACGGCTGCTTGGCCATAACAAAGAAGACTCTGGATTCCGGCTGGAGTTTATCCTGAGCGTAGTCGAAGGGCCGGAATGACGGACACTCAATATGTTTTCAATTTCTTCGACCGGATCACACGACTATGGGGAATCCGTAACGAGCCACGTTTACGCGCGCCATAAATTGCGCCGATTGTGCTGCTACAGCGCGGAGTCGCTTCCCATGACAACTTATCGCCAACCGGCACAGAATAACTCCCAGAGAATTGAGCGTCTTCGCCTTTGTTGATCCCGTTTGGGGCTGCCGAAAGCTCAAACCTGCCATCGACTCTGCCTAATGCGTCCATCACCGCAACTTCCACTGCAGGCGAGTCACACAGCCCGCGTCCGCCATTGCGCATGGTTCCAGAAATCCAAAAGTTACCACTCGGATACTCAACCCAAGCTTTTGGTTGTCTGAGACTTGGCGCGGGCAACACGCCACGTTGTCTTCTCATTCGTGAGCCTGATGGCGGTGAAGTTTCTTCAGTCACCGACGTACCAGACTGTCCCCCAGGAAGTGAGAAGGGCACGGTCTCTTTGTTCAACGGTTTGGCTCCGGGAGCTGGTTTATCGCCGTAGTGAATTACCCCTTTCTCGTCTTCCCACTTGTAAATGTCTTGTGCATGAACGGTCGGCAGCGAGACAGTCAAACACGCTATCACCAGAAGTGTTCTCACACGCTGCTCCTTTCGGGTAGGCTCGCCATTTCTCTTATAAGGGAGGACAATACTTCATCGCAAGAGTCGCGGTCCCATTGCGTCCGGCCAGGTTTTCTTGTAGGCCAAGGGCTCACTGCCAGCGTCTAGGCGTTCATCATACGATGCTGGAACTTGCGAAGTGAGGAGTTCAAACGCTCATGGCAACGACAATTCCAGTCACCCGCACAACGAGTCCGAAGACGAAACCGCGTGATGAAGAGCTTGGCTTTGGTCGCTACTTCACTGACCATATGTTCTTGATGGATGCCACTGCCGACCAGGGGTGGCATAATCCGCGCGTCGTGCCATATGCCCCATTAACCTTAGAGCCCTCAGCCGCAGTGCTCCACTATAGTCAAGAGATTTTTGAAGGCTTGAAAGCCTACCGCTCACCACGCAACACTGTGTTGCTCTTTCGCCCAGATAAAAACGCCGCACGCTTGAACCACTCGTGCGAGCGCATGTGCATGCCGAAAATGGAAGAGCATTTGTTCCTCTCCGCCATCAAGAGTGTGGTCTCGACCGATCGCGACTGGGTACCACAAGCGCCAGGAACTTCTCTCTATATTCGTCCAGCAATGATTGCCACCGAACCATTCCTGGGGGTGCGACCGTCGCAGAGTTACCTCTTTTTCATTATTCTCTCACCAGTCGGCGCGTATTATGCGGAAGGTTTTAACCCCGTGAAGATTTTAGTTGAAGACCATTACGTCCGCGCGGTACGCGGTGGAACTGGCGATGCTAAGACTGGCGGCAATTATGCGGCGAGCCTCGCGGCAGCAGAAAAGGCTCATCACCAAGGCTATACGCAAGTATTGTGGCTCGACGGCGTTGAGCGGAAATACATTGAAGAAGTCGGGTCGATGAATATCGCGTTTGTGATTGATAATGAACTCGTCACCCCGTCTCTCAATGGTTCAACACTTGCGGGCATCACCCGTGACACTGTGTTACAACTGGCACGCGATTGGGGTATTCGTGTTGCCGAACGGCAGATCAGTATCGATGAAGTGTTTACCGCGTCAAAGAACGGACGACTGAGTGAAGTGTTCGGCATGGGCACCGCTGCCGTGATTTCACCTGTTAGTGAGTTAGCCTACAAAGGCGAGAAATTGGCAATTGGTGACGGCAAAGTCGGACCGCTCGCGCAGCGTCTCTTCGATGATATCTCCGCGGTCCAACGCGGCCTCAAGCCCGACCCGCACAGGTGGATAGTGGAGATTAGCTAGGGAAGATTGAGTGATCGGGACATTGAGGAAATACTCCTCCGCCTCCCGCTCCACTCCACTTGGGGCTGGCAGTTTGAGACTTGGGGCTTGTAGGGAAGAATCAGCCTCGATCTTGTTTTTGTGTTTTTCCTTTTAACTTTCTTTGACCCTGAACCCTAGACACTGGGCGCTAGACTCTCTAACAGCGTCTTTGCTTCTTGCAAATCCTTCGTGTCAAACCCCTCAGTGAACCAGGCGTAGACCTCAGCTAACATCTTGTGGGCGTCGGCGAGCGCAGTCCGTGAAACGTGTCGCATATTACGTGGTCCGTGATGCGTGGTCCACAGCCTGTTGTTGTTGCAGACGGACCAGACTCATCACCGCGCGCAGTTCGAAGGATTTGGCTTGCTGCTGGCGGGCGATTTCAATCGCTTTAAGGAAACAGGCTTCCGCTTCGGCGTGGGGGCCGGAGGTTAGGGGTCGGGGGTCGGTAATTTGAGACTTTGAACTTTGAACCTTGAACTTTGAACTCTTGATCGACGCCGGACTTCGAGCGCCAGACTGGACGAACATTAGTTCCCCTTTGAGCCGATAGATCTCGGCCTCGTAGTACCGTTCTCCTTTGTTTTCCACACATTGCAGCGCTTCGGCGAGCAACCAGCCAGTCTCGGCTTGTCCAATATTGCCGTAGGCTTCTGCCTGTAACGCGAGAGTGTCAGAGAGCCCACCTTCTGCACCAGCGGCGTGAAGTGAGCTGAGGCCGTCCCGCACCTGGCGGGTTCCTGCTTCCACCTTCCTCTGCTCTGTCAGTACCAGCCCTGGTGCGTTCGTCCCCCTGCGAGCCAGAACGGAAACTCCTGTTCCTGGCAGAGTCGCACCAGTGCTTCGACCAGTGCATGGCTGACCGAGACTTCCCGCCAGTCGCGATGAACCCAAAACGCTATGTGCAACGTCGAAGCGATAAGGGAGGGACGCGCTAGCTTCCGCGCCAACGAGAGGGCCTTCTCACTCCGCAAGTAAGCCTGCTCTGAATATCCCAGCATCCATAAGGCAATGGCAGTATAGGAAAGACAGAACACTGCTAAATCCGCTTCATTGGTAGGACTGAGGTCTGCCAACGAGTGGCGCCGGTAAGCGGCGAGCCCCTGCTTCAGATACTCGCTGGCGCGCACCGGTTCCCCCAAAAAATAGTAGATCATTCCAACTCGACTTTGGCCACTTAGGCCGCTAAGGGAAGATCATCCAGCAAGCACTCGAAGGCTTCTCGCGATAATTGCACGAGGTCAGCCTGAGGACCAGAGGTTCCCAAATAGCGCGCCCGCCAGAGATGGCGCCGCACCTTACGCAGTTGTGGAGTATAAATGTAGGTATCCTCTGGTGTGTCACGCGGAATGTAGTGAAAAAATAACAACGCCAATCCCTTGAGATCATTGGGCATCCAGATCGGGCCGAACAGATTAGAGTGGCGCGTCGCTGGATTATGGGGGAGCACTGGTTGCGGCTCGGTATATAAACGGCCAACCCACATCAACCGTCGCCAGGCCATTTCATAGGTGCGGTCACTGATACCATTACTGTTGACGACTTCTGCGACAAACGTTGTCCCGGCATTATCGATCACTGCCGGACTGTGCTCATGATTCCACATCACTTTGAAACCAGCCAGTGGATCATTGGCGTCAATCGCCGGGAACGGAGCGCCAGCAACGTAGTTCATGATGTCGCGGCCATCCTCGGCAATCTTCACTTGCCCTGCATATTTCTCAGTCGCTTCTTTGTAGGCCTTGGGCCATTGCACCTTGCGAGTTTCAATTACCTGGATCGTCATGCCGCGTTCAACCATCCAGCGGATCGATGGTGTGAGAAATTCCTCGGCTTGGGTAACGTTCTCTTTGGTGATGGTATCGCCGGGTTTGACGTCGGCGAGTGCGGAGCAAAAAGAACAGATAGTGAAAACGGCAATGACAAACGCGCGATAGGCAGAGGAGTGGGTCATGAAATACTCGAAATCAAAAATAAATGGGGCGCACTGTACGCAGTACGCCCCACGTCACCGCTAGGCCATCACACTGATGACGAAGAGCGGAAGGCATAACGTCATTCCTCCGAAAAACGGCTTCTTCTCATGCCCAGGCTCTGCCTGGGTACGCCGTGGGAGCGAGGCTCTGCCTCTTGTCCCAATACGGCCCCAGGCAGAGCCCGGGGCCGAGGCAGTGCGCTGCTTTTTCATGGTCAATGGTGCGCCGCAGGCGCATGACAATTCCCACGAAAGCCTGTCCTGAGCAGTCGAAGCCTGTCCTGCCTGCGCCAGTGCCGCAGGCACAGGTGAGCTTGTCGAAGGGGCAGGAATCCAGAGGAGGCATAACTTGAGGCCGGTGCTTATCGTCCCTGGATGCTCGCGGGTGCGGGCACGACGGACACGGCTCTCTCAAACTCAAGGTGATTTCCTAGTGATTGGAACCATAGTCCTCTACCCGCCGTAATTCAAATTCAGTTCCTTCAACGTCAGTGCGTCGCTCTGCTTCTTGAGCCCAGCTTCGACGACTTCGCCGACCACTACGGTGTGGTCACCATATTCATGGAAGCCGATGACTTTACACTCAACCCAGGCTGGCGCATCACTGAGAATCGGACAACCGGTATTTGCTCCGGTCTCAAATGCAAAGCCACCGAGCTTTCCGCCTTCGGGTTCGACGTGTTTGAAGAACGCGAACGCTTGATCTTTCTGGCCAGTACCAAGGAAACTGAGGGTGAAGACTTTGCCGTTCTTCACCATGCTATGCGCGCCAGAATCCCCCTTAACTCCGACAACCACAAGGGGTGGCTTAAACGACACTTGGGTGGTCCAGTTGACCGTAGCAAGGGTGATCTTGTCGCCTTCTTTTGCTCCTAACACCTGCAAACCGTACGGGATCATCCGCAACGCGGTCTTTTTTGCTGCTTCATCCATAGTGGATCCTCCTTCTTACTTTTCTCGCGAGAATGGGCAGACGATAGCCGCCGACCTTCCCTTCTGTCAATCATGGAGGCAACCTTGCCCGTCTCCGGAGAATTTGCTTAGATTCGCCCTCATTCATTGGACTGAGGAGGATCTTCTTCATGGGTAATTTTGTCAAAGTGGCCCAGGTAAGCGACATTCCCGCTGGCCAGGCTAAATGTGTGGAAGTTGGCGATAAGCGAATCGCCATCTTCAATCTCGATGGCACGTTTCACGCGATAGATGAAGTGTGTCCCCACCAGGCTGGGCCGCTCAGTGAAGGTGAAATCGAAGGCACGGTCGTTACCTGCCCATGGCACGGTTGGGAGTTCGACATCACTACTGGTGTGAATCGTGATGATCCCGACACCGCACAGGAAAAGTTCGCGGTAAAGGTTGAGGGGGATGATATTCTTGTCGAAGTCTGAGACCGTAAGACATAAGCCGTGAACCGTTGTAAAAGTGTCACGCAACACGTACTACGCATCACATGTTACGTGTTGCGTGTTACGTGACTTCTACTCCTCGCTCTGTGCTTTTTTCAAAGGCTCACCTCTGCTAACTTTCTCTCATGAAAACTCCCCTCTTCTCCTGGCATCGTGTGCACGGCGCGACTTTTGTGAATGACCGGGGTATTGAACTGCCAGAACGGTTCTCTGATCCGCTTACAGAGTATCAGGCTGTGCGGGAAAAGGCTGGGCTGATCGATCTGTCGTTTCGTGTCCAGGTCTGCATGACTGGCGAGGACCGGGTTTCGTTTCTGCAGGGTATGATCTCGAATGACGTCAAAGCTTTACGGCCTGGTAACGGCTGTCCAGCGACGCTGTTGACTGAACAAGGACGCATCGTTGCCGATCTTCGCGTGTATGCGTTGGATAACGCCCTTTTGCTCGATGTCGACGCACGCGTCAGAGAGAAGATGTTAGAAGCGCTCTCGCGTTTCATTATTGCTGACGATGTTGAGATGGAGAATCTCAGTGAACAACAAGTGACGTTTGCTCTGCAAGGGCCAACAGCTTCTCAAGCGCTCACCGCTGCTGGCATGTCGCTTTCCTTGGACAAACCGTTTCAGCATCAAGAGAGTTCTCTTGCCTCTATTTCTGTTCGCGTCATCCGTATCAGCGATACAGGAGAAGACGGATATGAAATTCTCGTACCGTCCGAGCGTGCTGAACAATGTTGGCAAACGCTGCTGGAAGCTGGAGAACCGTTCGGCCTCAGTCCGGTCGGTCTCTCTGCGCTGCACATGCTGCGAGTTGAAGCAGGCATCCCATGGTACGGTCTGGATATGGACGAAGGGCGGATTGTTCTCGAAGTCGGCTTGGAGCAGTCGATAAGTTTCAAAAAAGGCTGCTATTTAGGGCAAGAAGTTGTGGAACGGGCGACAGCGCGCGGGCATGTCAATCGCAAACTGAGCGGACTACTATTGCACGGCGACACACTGCCAGAAAGTGGGACAAAGCTCTTCCATGAGACGCAAGAAGTTGGTTGGATCACCAGTGCGGTGCACTCGCCACGGTTCAGGCATCCGATTGCTCTTGGGTACGTGCGACGTGAGTATCTCGCACCTGGTACGCAACTACGGATTGACAGCCACGGAACGGCCATGATAGCGGAAGTGACAATGTTACCGTTCTCTCGGTAAATACCGAGTCGTATTCAGGAGGAAATTATGGCTCAACTTGGCAAACGTTATTTTTGTGAAACCTGCGGCACAGAAGTGCTGTGCAACAAACCTAGTACAGGTGGCGATGGTAACCTCAACTGCTGTGACAAAGACATGCAATTGAAAGAGGCAAAGCCGTTGCCGTCGTCGGATTAAGAGTTATCAGTTCTCAGTCGTCAGTTTTCGGTTTGTAGGGGCATGGGGATACCGTGCCCCTACGTTTTTCAGCTATTGGTTCGGTTTGGCCACAAACACTACGACAATGTCATTCTGAACGAAGCCCTTCGATAAACTCAGGATAAACTCCGCGGAGTGAAGAATCTCTCCCTGTGCAGTCGGATCTGAGAGATTCTTCGTCGCTCCGCTCCTCAGAATGACAAAGATTGCGAAGTCTCTTCTTACTCTTGAATAGGGAGACTGAACCACTAATACAGTTTGAATTCACTGTTTAGCTTCCTATGCCTACCGCTGATCTCCTCCTCTACGGAGGACGCATTCTCACCCTCTCGCTGACTCGACCAACTGCCGAAGCGATTGCTATTGCCAACGGAAAAATCCTCGCCATTGGCAAAGAACGCGACCTACGCGTGCTCACCTCTCCGCGTACGCAGAAGATTTCTTGCGCTAGCCGCACGGTGATTCCCGGTTTTATCGACCCACATCTCCATCTGTTTGCTTGGGCCAGCCGCTTATGTGGTGTAGACGTCACTACAGCTCGCTCTATTGCTGATATTCAAGCCTCGCTTACTGATCGGACTGTTCATCTTCCTCCAGGAACGTGGCTCCGTGGTTATAGCTACGACGAGTTTTTTTTGCGTGAGAAACGACACCCAACGCGGATTGATCTCGATACGGTTTCCTCTCATCATCCGATTATTTTGCGTCATCGTACGGGTCATGCAGCAGTGTTAAATAGTATAGCGTTACAATGCATAGGAATTGATCGTTCGTTCACACCACCAGCAGGCGGAGTTGTTGAACGCGATCTAGTCACCCATGAACCGACCGGCGTCGTCTATGAGCTAGAAAAATTTCTCCGGACAGTTATTCCGCCCCTGCCTGTTGACGAGTTCATGACCGCAGTACAGCAAGTGAGTAACGAATTGCTCCGTCAAGGCGTAACATCATTCCATGATGCCGGTGCAGGGAACACACCGGAAGATTTCGCGCTGTTTCGGCGATTGCGAGACAACGGGATTATCGAGTCTCGCGCCACGGTCATGATTGGTAGCGACTCGTTGCCGCAGATCATGGCTGCCGGACTGATGCCTTTCGGTGGAGACGAGTATGTTCGCTTAGGCAGCGTGAAAATCATGCTGCACGAAGGTGGTGGCGAAGTGTATCCGCCACCCGATGAACTCAACGAACGAGTGTGGCAAGCGCATCGACATGGGTTTCAGGTTGCTTTGCATGCAGTTGAAGAAGGACCGATTTGCGCCGCGCTTGAAGCCATCGCAACTGCGTTACACCGCCAGCCACGCGCAGATCATCGTCATCGCATCGAACATTGTGCCCTCTGTCCACCATCATTTATCGACAAGCTGGTTGACACGGGCACTGTGGTGGTGATGCAACCTGGATTTCTGCACTTCTACGGAGAGAAGTATCGCGCTGAGATCGATCCAGACGTGCACGATTGGCTGTATCGTACAAAAAGTTTCCTTGCTGCTGGTGTGCCCATAGCCGGTAGTTCGGATTGTCCGATTGCTCCGTTGTCCCCACTGCTTAGTCTGCAGATCGCAATGACGAGAAAAACTCAGGAGGGCTATGTCCTCACCCCCTACGAACAACTCCTGCTGAACGACGCACTGACCTTATTCACCAGTGCCGGAGCGTGGCTAAGCTTTGAAGAAAGTTATAAAGGGAAGATTATGCCTGGCATGCTGGCTGATCTCGCTGTGATTGACGGTGACTTGGTAAAGACGCCCACAGAAGAAATTGGTAAGCTCAAGGTCGGTATGACTATCGTTGGCGGTCAAGTAGTGATGGGTAATGAGGTTAAGGTGTAAGATTTAAAGATTGTACCTCAGGGCTAGGGGCTTGTAAGAAAAACTAGTCCCCAGCCCCAGAGTTTTCTATTGACTACTGAATGCTGATTACTGACTACTTTTTCTATGCCCGCTGTCATGTACGAAAAAGAAGGTCCCCTGGCGATCGTTGCGCTCAATCGGCCGAAAATGCTCAACGCCTATAATGTCGAGATGCGCGATGATCTCTACGAGATCCTTTGTGCTGTGCGCGATGATCCTGAAGTTCGCGTCATGATCCTGCGCGGCGAAGGTCCAGCCTTTTCTACCGGCGGCGATGTATCTGAGTTTGGCTCGGCTCCGTCACCAACCAAAGCCCGTGAGATTCGCTGGAGACGCAATGTGTGGGGCACGTTACTCAGTCTCCCTCAACCAACGATCGCAGCCGTGCATGGATTTACCGTCGGCGGCGGTATGGAAATGGCCTTGCTCTGCGATATCACGATTGCGGCTGACAATACCGTCTTCTTCTTACCAGAGACCAGCTTAGGCATGATTCCTGGGGTTGGTGGGACACAAACTGCTCCACGCGCCATTGGCCTCGGACGCGCGCTCGATATGGTGTTGACCGGCAGGAGAGTCGACGCCGAGGAGGCAAGAAACCTCGGTCTGGCGAACCGTGTAGTCCCGCGTGAGACCCTCTTGACGGCAGCCAAAACTCTAGCGTACACACTTGCCAAATACGATCCTAGGGTCCTAATCCTGGCAAAGCGAGCAATTCGTCAAGGAGCAGATCTTCCCCTCACCGAGGGACTTCAGTTGGAGAAGCGTCTGTTCGCGATGCTGAGTTGACACAAAGATTACGGCCTCTTGTCAGCTTTGCTGATGGCTGATAGCTGAACGCTAATAAAGGAGCGGCAATGAACACTGCGAACTTTTTGAGCATTCCTGGCATGATGTTTCCGGATCAGGAACTCATCGTCTTTGAGGGAACGCGCCTGACGTATGCTTCGGCGTTGGAGCGGGTGCGGCGACTGGCAACCAGCCTGCAAAGCCTCGGGGTGAAACCGGGCGATCGCGTCGCAACGTTACAGACCAATTCTAACCAATTTATTGAGACCTATTACGCCACCGCAACGCTAGGCGCGACCTTTGTGCCGCTCAATTACCGTGCTAAGCAGCCGGAAATTGAATACATGGTCACCGCAGCTGATGTGAAGGTCCTCTTCGTCGGCTCTCGCTACGTTGATCAAATCAAACAACTCCAGCCCAAATTTACCAGCGTGAAGCACTATGTAGCAATGGAAAGCCCGGCTTCGGGGATGTTAGATTTTGAAAAGCTGGTGGCGGATGGCTCGCCGGACATTGAGGACGCCGAAGTCGATGAAAGCGACGTGTCGATCCTTATGTACACCAGCGGCACGACTTCCCTGCCGAAAGGTGTGATGCTCACATATGGTGACTTTACTAACTATGTGGTCGGTACGGTCGAAATGGCTGATGGCAGTGATCGCGGCACTTCACTTCTGTGTGCTCCGCTCTATCACATCGCCGGTACAGCTAACATCATGACCGCGATCTGGGCAGGCCGGAAGATCGTAGTGCTGAAACAGTTTGAACCGAAGGAATGGTTAGAAGCGGTTCATAAAGAAAAAGTCACCCACGCCTTCGTCGTGCCGACGATGATGAAGCAACTCATCGATCATCCTGAGTTCTCGAAGTTTGATATGTCGAGCTTGCAGAACTTATCGTATGGTGGCGCGCCGATGCCGTTCCCAGTGATTCGTAAAGCCATTGAGGTCTTTCCCAAAGGCACGGGCTTCGTCAATGCCTTCGGACAAACCGAAACAACTTCGACGCTCACCGTGCTCGGCCCTGCAGATCATCGCCTCGACGGTCCACCCGCTGAGGTCGAGCGGAATCTCAAGCGGCTCACTTCTGTTGGTCTGCCACTGCCTGACGTTGAAGTGCAAGTACTTGATGATGATAACAAACCGCTTCCGGCCAATGAGATTGGTGAAGTCGTCATTCGCACCCCACGTGTCATGAAAGGCTATGCTGGCCAAGAAAGCGCAACTGCCGCGCTCTTGGATGCTGACGGCTGGCTCCACACCCGCGATATGGGCTACCTTGATGAAGATGGCTACGTGTACCTCGTTGGCCGCAAAGATGACATCATCATTCGTGGCGGTGAGAATATCGCACCAGCGGAGATCGAAGCGGTGTTGCACGCGCATCCATCAGTTGACGAAGCCGCAGTCATTGGGGTTCCCGATGTCGATTGGGGACAGAAGATCGCTGCGTTTGTTGCGCTCCGTCCAGGCAAAACGGCATCAGATAGTGAACTCGCGGACTTCTGCCGCCAACGGTTGGCAAGTTTCAAGAAGCCAGAGATCATTCGTTTTGTTGACGCGTTGCCGAAGAATCCGCTGGGCAAGATCCTGAAGAAGGAACTGAAAGCCCAATTCACCGAGTAACCACCACGTGTAGGGCACGGCGCGTCGTGCCCCTACATACATAAGATGTCTGACCTCACCTATGAACAACGTGGTAAAGTGGCCTGGATTCACTTCGGTCGTCCTGAAGCTGGCGGTAAACTCACTCCGACGATGGCCGAAGATCTCACGGCGTTTTGCCAGATTGCTGAAGACGATGACGCGGTTGAGATCGTTGCTGTCACTGGAAGTGGGAATGCTTTCTGCGTCGGCCTCGAATATCCTGCGAATAAAACAGGAGCAGTCGCTGCCCAAGCAATCCAGGCGCAATTTGGTGATCTCCATTGCGTTGAAGCACTTGCAGCAATTACGAAACCTACACTTGCGGTACTCAATGGTGATGCGCTAGGAGTCGGATTGGAATTAGCGCTCGCGTGCGATCTCCGTATTGCAGTTGAAGGTTCTCACTTTGGTCTTCCACAAGTGACACAGGGGCTGATGCCATTTGGCGGGAGCACGCAACGTTTACCACGAGTGGTCGGCCAAGCCAAAGCACTGGAGTTAATTCTCACCGGAGAAATCATCGACGCAGCAGACGCACAGAGGATCGGGCTCCTCTCTTCTGTTGTCCCAACTGCCACTTTCACAACCCGTGTTGATGAGGTAGTACAAAATCTGCTAGAGAAGGGTCCCATTGCGCTCCGCCTGGGAAAAGAGGCTGTACACAAAGCGATGGATCTAACCCTTGATCAGGGCCTGCGCTTAGAAGAGGATTTGTACGCGCTTCTGCAAACCACCCAGGACCGGGCAGAGGGAATACAAGCCTTTCTCGGTAAGAAGAAACCAACGTTTACAGGACAATAGGAATTCTGACAGGAGGAATACTCATGGCAAACCAAATCGGCAAAATGTATCTCTGCGGCAAGTGCAACTCTCAAGTCATCGTCACCAAAGGGGGGAATGGAACTTTGAAGTGTTGCGGCGCGGAAATGCAGAAAAAGTAACGAAGAGCCATCAGCTTTCAGCGCTCAGCCATCAGCAAAACAAAAAAGGTGGGCAATGCCCACCTACCTGGGAGCGCGACCGTTCCGGTCGCCTTTCGATAGAAGAAAAGGTGGGGGTTGCCCACCTTTTCTGTTTCTGGCTTGCAGCACCTTTGCACCAAGGCTATATTATAGACCTATAAGGTCTAAGAAAACGACAAGGACATTATCTATGCCCGTGCCGATCACTGCCGAAGAGATTCATTCATTAATTACCCAAGCCATTCCCGATGCGCGAGTACAGGTACGTGACACAACCGGCGGCGGCGATCATTACGAGGCGTTCGTTGTCTCTCCCTCGTTTTCTGGCAAGACCAAAGTCAACCGGCACCGGATGGTGTATGGCGCATTACAAGACGCTATGGTGCAGCGGATTCACGCGCTCGCGTTAACTACGCTAACACCGGAAGAGTTGCAACAAGAACAGTCGGCAAATGTCGTCAACATTCAAACTCGTAAACCCCGTTAAGGAGAAGGAGTCACCAATGGCAGAAGATGTTCTCAAGAAGATCGATGAGCAGGTGAAACAGAATAAAATCATGCTGTACATGAAAGGAACGCCGGATTTCCCCATGTGTGGATTCTCTGCCGCGACTGTCCAGGTCCTGGATTCATACGAAGTTCCGTACGCCAGCCTCAACGTACTCGAAGATCCTGCTATTCGTGACGGCATCAAACGCTACTCTAACTGGCCAACGATTCCGCAATTGTATATTAACGGTGAGTTCGTTGGTGGCTGCGACATTATCCGCGAAATGCACGCCAAGGGCGAGCTTGAACCGTTGATTCGTGCGGCAACGCAAGGGTAATGCGGTATTCCTTTCAGGGATAGACTTTTCCAAAGGAAAAATAACGAGGCCTCATTCCCGCGAAAGCCTGTCCTGCCTGCGCCAGTGCCGCAGGCGCAGGTGAGCTTGTCGAAGGGGGCGGGAATCCAGGAGGCATAAATGCAGGTTAGTGCTAAATCTTCCTGGATTTCGGGTCGCGGCCTGCGGCCTTGCCCGGAATGACGTTTCAATGCTCCGTAGGAACACAGTTCCCAGTTTTCCTACGGGCGGGCCTCACCCCTTGCCCCTTCTTTTTCCCCTTCCCTCCACCCCACAAATTGACTACAGTTGGTTTCACGCCTACTGAGACAGCCTTCATTTCAGCAGAATCGTTCACGCAAAAGGAATTCAAACACTGGCTTGAGGAACGCCCAAAGTCGGACATCAATCACTACCAGCTGCTCCGGGGAAAAATTGTCATGAATCCCCCTGCCGTTTGGCCACATGCACCAGTAGGCGTAAACATTATCGTTCCGCTGGGAACTTTTGTTCGCATACACCAACTCGGTGTGGTACTTGATTCTAGCGCAGGCTACGATTTTCCCTCAGGCGATACGGTTGAACCGGATATTTCATTCATCTCTACAGCACGTCTTGTTGCTGGTCCCACGCCACAGCCTGGTAAGTTTGTCCGTATAGTTCCAAATCTCATAGTGGAAATTCTTTCACCCACCACAGCCCGAAGAGATCGAAGGGAAAAGAAAGTAACCTGCGAAGAAACGGCGTGGAAGAGTACTAGATCGTCGACACGAAGCGCCGCGAAGTGACCATGTACGACCTAGCAGGAAAGCGCTTCGGGCGTGGAAAAGTGTACACCATACGGGAGGCGATCCGTTCGGGTGTGCTGGCAGGATTCACGTTGTCAGTGAAGGACGTGTTTGCATAAGGGACGGGAGACCTCTTCTACAGTCCCGGTGCGTATTTTATTTGTATTGTCACTTGCTGTGCAGCCGGCACCAAGGGTAAGACCACTCGCCGGTTCTCAGCTACGAGGGTCGCTTCTCCCATCACCGCATCGATTCGTCGCGCAAAGTCAAAGGCGAGCCCTTGGATCTCTTCCTCTGCTTTCACGGTTAGCAGAATCGTCTGCGGATCATCAGTGACGTCGATCCGCCACCACAGGCGATCACGCGCGCGCCAAAATTGCGCGAAGTTCTCCACCGCTGTAACGGTCACTCCCTGAGGCAACGCGCGTAAGATGGCCTCTTCTGCGGGGAGGTTACGCTTGGGATCATCTGGGTCGATCATGATCCCCGTCGGCGCTCCGTTGTCCACATTCGCACGAATCACATCAAGTGCGGTTGTTATCTGATTAGCGAGTGGTTTCGTCTCCTGGTCCTCCAACGCAATGGGAAATTCATAAATTGCACTATCGTGCTCAAATACGAGGTCAAGGGGAAGCGCGTACGGGAAATTGGTCAATACTTCTCCTGTTGTAAACGATGAATCAAACTCATATCCACTGCGCTGTAATACTTCCGGCAGCGAGGAGGGCACATGCAAATGTGCGGCACGGAATGTCCGTGTGCGCTGCTGCGAGACTTCGCCGTCAAGGAGTTCTTTACTGACGCGGACTTCACCAAACACCGTGCCGCCTAGTCCCCGTCTCGCGCTCTGGGCGTAAGGCCGATATGACGCAAAAGTTTCCTCACCCGTTCCGACCGGAAACATGTGGAAGACGTGCGGATGGACGACCGAATGACTCCCTAGCTCAAAGCCGTCAACCTTGAGCTGGCGGATACGATCAAGATTTTTGCCGAAGAAGAATCCCCAACTGGTTCCATCATTCACATACTTAGTCTGAATGAGGAAGGTACTCGACACACCGCGTTTCTTCTCTAGCGCGGCGAATTGCGTCGCACCGCGCACGGCCTTGTCCCAATCAACATTATGGGACAGCAATACCGTCGAGCGTTGACCATAAGGCATGGTTGCCACCCGAATCCAGTCGGGAATAGCGGTTTCATACCAGGCCCGCAACAAGAGGAGCCAGACATCAGTCCCGGGCTCAAACCCATTCACGTAGTGACGATGGGCATCAAAGTCACGATTGGTTTGATTGCGCAGGATGACGTCGTCGACATTCACCCCACAAAGGTAGACTCGTCCTTTGCCGATCGTTTTCCCTAACAAAGCGGGGGTGCCGTCGTCAAAGCGAGCGAGAATCTCTGAGCTGTCATCAGACAAATATCCATTAGTCCAAAATGCATCAGTCGCTTGGATACCTTTCAACCATATTTCTTTTTCTTCTGGCCGATCAAGGTAACGCAAGATCGGATCGTGCCCACCGAATACCACGCGTTGGCGCGTCTGTAGGGGAAGGAATTGATGGAACCCGAAGAGCGGTTTGAACACACCCCAAAACACATTCTGTGCGAAAATAGTTCCACCGTTCTCAGCATGCACCGACAACTGCTGCGCTTGTGCTTCCGAAAATGTCGTTGCGTCAATATCAGGAAAAATAAGGATATGCCGATGTCGCAGGGCTTGATCGACCTCCGTCGTAATGAAAAAGGGAATGCCCATTTGTCGAAAGGCGTGTACTAAACTGAGCGGGGAGCGAGCGGTATCGGTCCAGAGCACCGCAATTTGTAAAGCGAAAGCTTCAGGAAATTGCTGGAGAAAGTCGGGTGAGGTGCGTTGGAGAGGGAGGAGCGGTACGGTTGCAGGATGAAGCTCAGGAATCAGAGAGCGCTGCCATGTCAGGTAAACAACCCGAGCGGCCAGCAGGAGAGCGAGGATGATCAAAATGCGTGCTGTCGTCCCGAGGTTCTTCATGCGTCTAGACTCTTCTCTCAGTTTACAGTTTGTGAGGAGGAAAAGACAGAGAAGAGAGAGAGCAAAGAAAAACAACAGAGCGCGTGCGACCGTAAGAAGCAGCGGCGGTCATGACACGCCGGCAGAAAGCGCGATCTGTTCATTATCCCTCCCTACCAGGGAGAGGGTAGAACGAGCAGAGCGAGTACGGGTGAGGGTAAGATCGGGATAAAACGAAATGAAAGTCGATTTAGATCGCCCACACTGTTGCAAAATCCCCCCGCGCGGCACACAGCCCCTTTTTCTAAAGGGGCTGTGCGGTCTCCACCTTTGGCCTGCCACCAGCCACAGGTGGAAAAGGAGGGATAGGGAGGATTTTGTCCACAGTGACTAAATCGCCCGATACGCAGCGAAGGACACCGTCGAGGAACGCGCTTTCGGGTCAGTGACGACATTCACGACCGCCGGTTTTCCTGACTTCGCCGCTCGCTCTAATGCCGGACGAATATCTTGTGGCTGTTCGACGTACTCCCCATACGCGCCAAACACCTCTGCCATCTTGTCGTAGCGGCTATAACCGAGATCGCGCCCAGCATTCATCACACCTTGTCCAGCCCAGCCCCCGTTGTTGCTGATCACGATAATCGCCGGAATGTTGTGACGAATCATCGTATCGATTTCCATCCCGTTCATGCCGAACGACCCATCACCACTCAGCACGATCACTTGGGTGTTTGGCTTGGCCACTTTGGCACCAAGACCAAACGGAACGGCGACTCCCATGCAACCATTGGGACCAGCATTGACGCGGTGCCCAGGCGCATTGGTGGGAATCGATTGCCGCGCAAAGTTCAAAATTTCGTGACCATCGACGACGATGATCGCGTCGCGATCCATAAAATCGCGTACTTCTTTACAGAGCCGAAGCGGGTGAATCGGCGTCTGATCGGTATTCAGTAGTGCCTGCGATTTCTCGTTCGCACGTTTGTCATAGCCACGGAGCGTATCAACCCATGCTAATTCTTTACGCCCATGGAAGGCATCACGTCCTTCCTTGGTGAGTTGTTGCAACACCATCTTCGCATCACCGACGATGCCCACATCGACTGGACGGTTGCGGCCAATTTCTTCATCCGAGATATCGACTTGGATCACTTTCACATCTTCAGCCCAGCGCGGGGCGAGACCGAAGCCGACAATGAAGTTCAACCGTGTACCAACAAAGAGCACCACATCTGCTTCTTTCCATGCTTGATTACGTGCGCCCAAGAAGCTCAGTTTGTGATCTTCCTCGATCACGCCACGGCCTTGCGGCGTCGTATAGAACGGAATGCCGGAGAGTTCAACAAATTCTTTGAGTTCAGCCATTGCACCCGACCAGAGAATGCCTGTGCCAGTCACAATCACAGGTCGTTTTGCACCTTTTAGCAGGGCAATCGCTTTTTTGACCAAGTCAGGGTCACCCGACATACGCGGGACCGAATGCGGCATCTTGGGAAACATAACCTGGTTCTCATCGACTTCGCGGTACAACACATCGCCGGGTAGGTCGATGTAGACTGGTCCAGGCTGACCACTGGTGGCCACACGAAAGGCTTTGTTGATGATCTCAGGAATGCGTCGAACATCCATCACCCGTTCCGACCACTTAGTGATCGGCTTGAACATGCCGACTTGATCCATCTCCTGGAAGGCGCCCATGCCCGCTTGCGATAGAGCACTCGCACCACCCAATGCAATCACTGGTACGGCATCAAGAAACGCATTGCCAACTCCAGTAATCAAGTTTGTCGCGCCAGGACCAGACGCGGCAAAACACACACCGGGTTTACCGAGCACACGGCTATATGAATGCGCCGCCATTGCCGCGGCTTGTTCGTGCCGTACGTCAACCGAACGAAAACCGATTTCGATGCAGCGCGTTGCCACATCGACCATCGGTCCACCAGTCAGATAAAAGACCGTATCTACGCCTTCATCCTTCAGTGATTTGACGACCAGATCATTGCCACTCGTTTTGGCCATGCTGTGACCCTCCTTAATAAGAATTCGAGGTAAATGAGAAAACTGGGAATCATTTGTGGCATACTGCTGGAAAGAATGCCAGAGCCGACAAGTAATGCGTAATACGTAAAATGTAATCACCGCCTTCCCCATTACGTTTTATGTTATTTACGTTTCACGTTTTCCATAGCTAGTAGCGTGCGCTGCGCGCACGATTCCCCGCCTGGACGAACCTCGTGTGGATTGATTCAGTCGCCTGACCGGTGGGGTTTCTGCTTGCTCCGCAGGAAACAAAGGAGTAGAGAGGTTGTCGAAGCTCTTCACACCGACACTCCCACTCTACTAGAGGTTCACCCATGACCTACGATGAGGTGCTGACTCAAGTTTTGGAGTTGCTCCAGCGCGACCAACGGGTTGCCTACCGGGCCTTGAAACGTCGCTTTAGGATCGATGATGAGTATATTGACGACCTCAAGGCTGATCTCATCAAGGCCAAACGGCTGGCGATTGATGAAGATGGTGAAGTGCTCATTTGGCTAGGAAAAGGAAGCAACGAGGAACAGGAAAACGCAGGCGAAAAGGCGAAACGGGGAAAAGGTGAAACGGGAAAGAACTTCGGACCTCAGACTTCGGACGCCGGACGGTCTGCGGCGGAACGCCGCCAACTGACAGTGATGTTCTGTGACTTGGTGGGCTCGACCGCCCTCTCCGCCCAACTCGATCCCGAAGAGCTGCGCGAAGTCGTACACTCGTATCAAGCAATAGGCATCGAGATCGTCAGTCGATACGATGGCCATATTGCCCAGTATCTCGGCGACGGGTTGTTGGTGTACTTCGGCTATCCAGTAGCGCATGAAGACGATGCCGCTCGCGCCGTACGGGCGGGTTTAGAGATTGTTGGCAAGGTTCACACCCTCAGAACTCCCTCTCCCGTGTCAACGGGGGAGGGCGGGGGTGAGGACCGACTCCAAGTCCGCATTGGCATTCACACTGGGTTAGTCGTTATCGGCGAGATAGGCGGTAGAGAAAAGCGTGAACTTCTGGCTTTGGGTGAGACACCCAACCTTGCCGCCCGCATACAAGGGCAAGCTAATCTCGATGAAGTGATGATCAGCGCAGCCACATATCGTCTGGTTGAAGGGTTGTTTGAGTGTGAGAACCGAGGACAACCAGAACTCAAAGGAATCTCGATTCCGTTAACCCTCTATCGCGTGGTGAAGGCAGGAGACGCGCAGAGTCGCTTTCAGGTCGTGGTGCGCAAAGGGCTCACGCCACTCATTGGCCGGGACCATGAATTTGGCTTATTACGCGAGCGGTGGGAGCGAGTGAAGGATGGGGCCGGCCAGATCGTGCTGCTCAGCGGCGAGCCCGGCATTGGCAAATCGCGGCTGGTGGAAGCGCTCAAGGAAACCGTCGAACACGAAGGTGCACGCTGTTTGGAGTTGCGCTGTTCACCTTACTCTCAGAACAGTGCGCTACAACCGGTCATTGAGCATCTACAGCGGACCTTACAATTCCGGCCAGAGGATTCCGCAGATGAGAAGCTACTGAAGCTTATCGTAGGGGCGCGGCACGCCATGCCCCTGCAGACGGAGACGGTCTCGCTCCTAGCCACGTTGTTGTCGCTGCCGCATCCTGAAGGGTATCTACCGCTCACCCTCAGTCCCCAGAAGCAGAAAGAGAAGACTTATGAAGCCCTTGTGGCCTGGCTGGGTGCCGAGGCAAGACAACAAGCAGTGATGTACGCTTGGGAAGACTTGCACTGGGCTGATCCGTCGACGCTGGAATTTCTTACCCTCTTTCTCGCCCAAGTGCCGACAACGCGGCTACTGGCCATCCTCACCTATCGGCCCGAGTTCATTCCGCCGTGGGGAGCACATTCGTATCTTGGTCAGGTGACGCTGAGTCGGTTGGGGCAGCCCCATGTCGAAGTGATGGTCGGGAAAGTCACCGGTGGCAAAGCGTTACCCGCAGAGATCGTGCGCCAGATCGCGAGTAAGACCGATGGGGTGCCGCTGTTCGTCGAAGAGCTGACCAAAATGGTGGTGGAGTCGAGTTTAGTCACAGAGGTCAACGGGCACTACGAACTCACCGGGCCACTACCACCGTTGGCGATTCCCTCGACCTTACAAGATTCCCTCATGGCCCGCCTCGATCGGTTAGACACTGTTCGCGAGATTGCCCAAATCGGTGCGACGATTGGACGAGAGTTTACATACGAGTTACTCCAGGCAGTTTCACCGTTACAGGAAGACGCGCTCCAACAGGGACTCCAGCAATTAGTCGGCGCAGAGCTGGTGTTTCAGAGTGGCGTACCGCCGCAGGCGCGCTATCTCTTCAAGCATGTACTGGTGCAGGATACGGCCTATCAGTCGTTACTCAAGAGCCGTCGCCAGCAGTTGCATCAGCAGGTGGCGCAGGTGGTAGTGGAACAGTTTGCCGACACAGCGGAGACGCAACCGGAATTAGTCGCGCATCATTACACCGAGGCGGGACTCAAGGAGCAAGCCATTCCCTATTGGCAGCAAGCCGGGCAGCGTACGAGCCAGCGCGGGGCCAATCTCGAAGCGGTCAGGCACCTCACCACAGGTATCGAACTGCTGAAGACCTTGTCCAATACACCCGCACGCATCCAGCAAGAACTCACCTTCCAGCTAACCTTAGGCGCATTGCGTATCGCGACTCATGGCTGGGCCTCGCCAGAGGTCCAGAGCACCTATCGTCGCGCGCGGGAACTCTGTGAACTAGTAGGGGATCAGAAGCAAATCTTTCCAGTTTTATGTAATATGACGACTTATCATTCTATGCGGGCAGAGCATCAGAGAGCGCGCGAGCTGGCCGAAGAGGTTTTCCACATCGCGCAGGAAGCCCAGGACCCAGACTTGCTCATCGAAGCACATCATGTGCAAGGCACCACGTTGGAATGGGTTGGCAAGTATCCAGAGGCGCGCGCTCATCTAGAACAAGGCATCGAACTCTATGATCCACAGCGGCATCGTGCTCACGCCCTTCGCTATGGGCAGGACCCGGGAGTCGCTTGCCGGGTGCACGCTACGCATATTTTGTGGTTACTGGGCTATCCGGATCAGGCACTCACACGAGCCCAAGAAGCCTTTGCGCTGACTCAAGACCTTTCTCATGCCGTAAGTGTGGGGAGGGGATGGTCCGTCATGGCTAATGTCCATCTATTCCGACGGGAGTGGCCAGCCGCCCAAGAAAGGGGCGAGGCTGGTGTGGCCTTTGCGACCGAGTTTGGCCTGCCATACGCTGTTGCGCAGATTTCCAACATGTTAGGCGCAGCACTTGCTGGGCAAGGCCGCTACGAAGAGGGCATTAGCAAAATGCGGGAAGGGCTCGCCGCTCAGCGCGCCACTGGTGGGCGAGGACTCTTGAACTATTGGTTGGCTCTACAGCTTGAAGCGTATATCGCGACCGGCCAGTTCGAAGAAGCCTGGACTGTTCTAAAAGAGGCCTTAACGATTCGCCCCAAATACGGCGACCGCTATTGGGAAGAGGAAGTTTATCGACTCAACGGCGAGCTGTTGCTGGTGGAAGCCCGAAGTAATCCAAAAGCACAAGACCGTCAGCAAAGAGCAGAGAGTGAGGCAGAAGCTCAGGCCTGCTTTTGGCGCGCGATTGAGACGGCTCGCGAAAAGAAAGCGAAGTCACTTGAACTCCGCGCGGCTACGAGCCTCGCACGGCTGTGGCAGCAACAGGGCAAACGAGCTGAAGCTCACAAGCTGTTGTCAGGCGTATACAACTGGTTCACGGAGGGGTTTGGCACGAAGGATTTGCAAGAGGCGAGGGCGCTGCTCGATAGTCTCGCGTCAAGCATCTAAATCGGACCACAGAGATTCGTACAACTCCTCCACTGTCCTTCTTCGTAGCGTGCGCCATGCGCACGAACGGAGGCGGCGGGGGATTCGCGCGCACAGCGCGCGCTACACGGAGTGTCCCAATGTCGTGTGGTTTGATTTAGAGGCAGTTAACCATCCGCGGCAGGTGCAGGTGGAACAACAGACCCGTTCCGCAGTTGCCAGACGCGACTCACCTGAGCAAACTGCGCCGCATCAGGAGTCACCCAGCGCCCTGCGACGACAGGAATCACCGGCGTACCAAGTTGTGCCAACAATGCTGCTCGCTGAACTGCACGATCGACATCTTGCTCACCCACTCCCCACGACACCTCGACTACCAGGTAAACGTCAGGCCCGCCTTTGCCACGTTTGCCGCGAACGACAATGTCCGCCAGTGAGATTTCGTGCGCTTGGGTATCGGTGAGTACGCCGGAATCTACCGCATCATAGATGAGCGTCGCCAATTCATCGGAACTCAGCACATGGGGACGGGTGATCACGCGGTGGAAGTACGCAAACGGCTTGCTACGATACTCCTGTTCAAGGCTCCAGCCTTTTAATGTACCGACATCGATCTCCAACTTCTGTGCTACCTCTACAAGTGTCGCGATTTGGGCTTCTGTTCGTTGCTGGGCTTCCGCTAGCGACTCTATGCGCGCTTCGGTCCGCTGTTGCGCTTCTGCCAATGCTTCTATGCGCGCTTCGGTCCGCTGTTGCGCTTCTGCCAATGCTTCTATGCGCGCTTCGGTCCGCTGTTGCGCTTCTGCCAATGCTTCTATGCGCGCTTCGGTCCGCTGTTGGGCTTCGACGAGGCGCGTTATGGCACTTCGCAGTTCCTTGAATTGCGATTCTGTCTGTGCGCGAAATTGCGCGAATTGCTCTGGCAGCAGGAGCAATTCCTCACTCAGGAGAAGCCGACGGAGATCAGCCCGCCACTCAGGATGGTCTTCGATCATACGAACAAGAGTATGGAAGTCGTCGGTAGAGAAAGACATAACCGTTTCGTCTATTCTAGACTCGATTCTCCCTTACGGGAAGTCACTCTTGCACCACCACTGAATCACCTGACAGAAACGCCACACTCATCGCTGGGGCGTTATACGCATAGCCAATGCGCCCGAGCGCATCGATCAAAATAATACCGGCTTCACTCTGAGTGCGTTTTTCTAGTAGCACGATCGCTCGCGAGGCCGCCCATTGCGGGTCTCTACCATCACGGAGCCACTCGATTGCGGTACGCGTCAAAGTTGTACGAATGATCGATTCGCCTTTTCCGGTTGCTGACGCAGCACCAAGGGCATCGTCAGCGTAAGTCCCGGCCCCAATGATCGCCGAATCACCAATACGACCGGAGAGTTTGTTTGTCATGCCACCTGTTGAGGTCGCTACCGCCAGATGCCCGTTACGGTCACGCGCAACTGCACCAACGGTTCCAGGCGAACCCTGCTTGCTCTGCCACCAGCGTTGCCGTTGTCGTGGTGTAATCAGCTCGTCTTGCCGAGCAACAGGGAATCCATGCTCACGAGCAAAGCGCTCTGCCCCTCCGCCAACGAGAAACACATGACGCCGGGAATCCAGCACAGCTTTGGCTAGCAGAATTGGATTATGCACAGTACGAACCGCCCCGACTGCTCCAACCTGGAGCGTAGTTCCTTCCATCAGTGAGGCATCGAGTTCGACTGTGCCGTCTTCAGCGAGACAGGCACCAACGCCCGCATTAAAGACTGGATTATTTTCCAGTTCCACAACAGCACTGACGACGGCGTCGAGTGCGGAACCGTGCTGCCGCAAGATTTGCCAACTAACGTCGAACGCACGACGAAGGCCGTGTTCGCGCTCGTCGCGCTGAGCCGGGTCTGGTGTGCCAGCTCCGCCGTGGAGGAGTAATGAAGGAGTCATCAAGTTGCCAGTAGTCAGTTACCAGTTGTCAGTGAAAACCTTTGTGTATTGCTCTCTATCGAAATCGAGAACTGGCAACTGATAACTGACTACTTCCTAGAGATTCAGCGTCTGCGCTACGACTTCGCGATGCACTGGTGCGCTACCAAATGCGGCTTCTCCGGCGAGCGCACGACGATAGAAGAGGTGCATGTCGTGCTCCCAGGTGAAACCAATACCGCCATGCACTTGGATCGCTTCACTGGTCACGTTTTTACCCATGTCGCTACAATATGCTTTTGCCATGGGCACAGCTTGTTTGGCTTCGGCGACATTTTCATCAACCGTCCAGGCTGCGTAGTAGGTCAGTGACCGCGCGTTCTCGACCAGCACCATCATGTCAACGCACTTATGTTTGACCGCTTGGAAACTGCCGATCGGCTTGCCGAACTGCACGCGTTCTTTGGCGTAGTTGACGGCCATGTCGAGAGCTTTCTGACCCGTGCCAACCATCTCTGCACACAATCCGGCCATCGCTTGATCAAGCACCCGACGCAGCACCGGCCAGCCTTTGCCCACTTCTCCGAGCACCTGCGTCCGTGCCGCAGGGACATCCTGCAACGCGACATGACACTGCCGGCGCGTCATATCGACCGTCTTCAGTTGCGAGATACTTACACCTGGGGTCTTCGCATCAACGAGGAACAAGCTGATGCCATCTTCTCCATTGCCACTAGTACGCGCAGCCACAATAATCTGATCAGCCACATGTGCGTCCGGCACAAACATCTTCTCACCGGAAAGGACAAAGTCATTGCCCTTTGCTTTCGCCGCCAAGGTCACGCCAGCTGCATCGTAGCGTCCGCTCTTCTCGGCTAATGCCAGTGTCACAATATGATTGCCTTCGACGATCTTAGGAAGTAGTGCCTCTTTCTGACTGGTTGAACCTCCACCTAAGATGGTGATTGTCCCCAACAACGCTGAGGCAAAGAATGGTCCAGGTAACAACGATTTTCCCGCTTCTTCCAAAATCACCACCAGATCAAGGAAACTGCCGCCACTGCCGCCGAAATCTTCCGGCACGATAATCCCCAACCACCCAAGCTGGGCGATCTTTTTCCACAACTCAGTCGCATGCGCAGTGTCGTCCGCCATCATCTTGCGCACGAACGTGGTCGGACACTCGTTATCGAGGAACTTCCGCGTTGCCTCGCGTAGCGCTTCTTGATCTTCTGTAAAACCGAAATTCATGATTCCCCCTTAAAACAGCTATGAGGACCGAGCTTCGAGCATCGAGTGGAAAAACCAAGACTACCTCATTCTTCCCTCGTCGCTCATTCCTCATAGCTCATTACTTTCATCCTTTTGGCAGTGCAAGAACGCGGTCGCCCACGATATTGCGCATAACCTCAGAAGTCCCACCAGCAATAGAATAAAGCCGCGAGGCTAACGCCCGCTGCGACCAGTATCCAGCATCAAGGCCACGGTCTTCTCCTAATGACATCTGGCTGTACGGTCCTAACAACTCCGTCGCAAAGTGAGCAACACGCAAATATAACTCACTGGCAGCGAGTTTTCCGATCGATCCTTCTGGTCCTGGCGGATTGCCTTTCAATTGCCGCGTTAACTGGCGATAGCCATTAAGCCGAATAGCCTGTTCTTCAAGCGTAAGCTGCGCCAGCTTCTGTCGCACGGCGGGATCTTCCGCAGCACTATGACCATTTACTCGCAGTCGTTTGGCTAACTCGCTCAACCGTCGCAGCATCGGCCCAATCTGATAGATGATGCTGAAATTGACGCGCTCGAACATGAGCGTGGTCACTGCAACTTGCCAGCCTTGATTCTTCTCACCAACGATATTGGCTTTAGGTACGCGTACGTCCTCAAAGAAGACTTCGTTAAACTCCGAATCGCCAGTGATCTGCACCAGCGGTCGGACAGTCACACCAGGTGACTTCATATCGACCAAGAGATAGGACAGCCCTTTGTGTTTTGGAGCGTTTGGATCTGTTCGAACGACCAGGATACAGCGATGCGCTTTATGTGCGTAACTCGTCCATACTTTCTGACCGTTGACGATAAAGTAATCGCCATCTTCAACCGCCCGTGTTTGTAACGAAGCGAAATCAGACCCAGAGCCTGGCTCAGAATATCCCTGGCACCAAATCTCTTCCGCGCTGAGAATTTTTGGTACGTAGCGTGTCTTCTGTTCTTCCGTTCCCCAATGCATCAGTGTCGGACCGACAATCGAAATGCCGAGCGGATTAGCCACGCCAGGCGCGCGCACGCGTGCCATTTCCTGTTGATAAATCGCCTGCTCGACGACAGTCGCACCGCGCCCACCGTATTCTTTTGGCCAATGGATACCGATCCAGCCAGCTGCGTGCAACTTTTTCTGCCAGGCGAGTTGAACCCGAAACCGGGCTTCCTCATCTAGAGTCTCAAACGTTTCCGGGTTGTACTCCTCTGGTAGATTCTTCTCCAACCAGGCACGTAGGTCCCCGCGGAACATCTCTTCCTGCGGTGAGTAGTCAAAATCCATGCGATACCCCTCAAAATGCAGCGGGCGGATTATAGGAAATGACAAGGCCAGAGGCTAGAGGCTACACAAATAAGGAAAAATGGAGAATAAAAAGTGATGAGTAATGAGTCAGGAGGAAGAATAGGGAACAGGCTGCAGGCCGTAGGAAATCAAAAACATGAATCGGGGAAATGGAGAGCGGGAGAAACGGGGAAAAAGAACAATACTATATGCTGCTTATCGCCGATTCCCCGGTTCATCGATTCTCCGTTTCGTTCTGCCTTTACTAACTACGGAATACTGACTACTAGTTTTTGCCTTTTGATTTGTCGCCGCTCAGCCGTAGAGTGGCGCATGAAGGTAGGCCAGCTTTTCAAGATACTATTAGCGAAGTGCTTACCGTCACCTTCACCCGACGCTCAAGCGTCGGCCTCACAGTACAAAGCCTGTCCTGCCTGCGCCAGTACCGCAGGCACAGGTGAGCCCGACGAAGGGCCTGGTGAACTAGGCTCCCAGGCGGTTTGAGCCGCCTTTGTTCGTTAAGCCCAGAGCTTCAGCTCTGGGCAGGAGAGGCATAAATTGAATCCGCCAGCAGTATCTTTCAAGGCCGGGGGAACTGCATATTTAGCAATTTACCGTTTCTCGAACGTGACCTCGCCAATTTCCGAGCCGCTCAAGACAACTAACAGCGTGGCTTCTTCGTCGCCAACATTACGGAACCCCTCCATCGTACCAGCCGGAAAAGAAATCGTGTCCCACGGGCTGAGGGTCACTTCGTTCTCGCCTTTATGTCCCCAGAAAAACGAACATGTACCAGAAAGCACGACGAACACTTCCGGCTTGGGATGGCTGTGCAGCGGTGCCCCCTTGCCTGGGCTCACTTTATTAACCGCCATAGTAAAACCATGCTCACCGGCAATCGCAGGCTCGGTTTTTCCCGCACGGCCAATTAACGCGTAGCCTTGCGTGCCATCGGGCCTGTAGTTTTTGATGAAGCTGGCGTAATCGATCGGCTTAAGATCTTCAAAGCGCGCAATACGGGCATTCTTCTCTTCTTGTGATACCTGAGTGCTCATACATCCCTCCTTAATTGAGCTGATAAAATTCAATGGCACTTTCAGCCAGCACTTGGCGGCGTAAATGAGCCGGGAGCTTTTCGGCAATCATCTGTGGTGCACCAGGGAAAAAGCCGTCAGGATGCGGATAGTCCGTGGCCCACAGAATTTTCTTCGGACCAAGATACTCTGCCAAAACAGTTAGACTGCCTTCAACTGGTTCAAAGGCAATCCAACCTTGACGGCGGAAGTAGTCGCTAGGGCGCATCCGCAAGGGAGAATCGTTGAAGACACCTTTATCGTCGAAATGTCGATCCATACGATCGAGCCACGGGGCGATCCATCCGCCGCCTGACTCAAGAAACGCAAAGCGTAGCTTGGGAAAGCGCTCGCAGACCCCGTCCCAAATGACGCTCAGGCTAGCAAGCATCATTTCCACTGTGTGAGACACAATATGCTTTGCACCGACCCCAGCGAAACGCTTCACGCCAGCAGCAGGCATACCGCCAGTTCCTTCATCAATACCGATCGGAAAGTCGAGCGCTTGCGCTTCAGCCCAGAAGGGATCATACGCTGGGTCGCCTAGCATGCGGTTATTATATGGGTTCGGGCGCAAAAAGCCGCTATGCATGCCGAGTTGGTTGCGGGCATAGCGCATTTCGGCAATAGCGAGTTCGACCGATTGCATCGGCAACATTGCCACACCGAACAATCGATCAGGATAGGGCTTACAGTAGTCAGCTAACCAGCGGTTATAAGCGCGGCACATGGCGGCAGCGAGCTGCGGGTCTTGCACAGCTCCCGAAAACAGCCCGAGCGTCGGATACAGAAAAGCGGCATCGATCTTATCAAGATCCATATCCGGAATACGAGCGTGCGGATCAAATCCGCCTTTCCTACCCTCACAATATTTGATGTCAACCGGCGCAGCCCCTTGACGGGCACCGATCGCCCCAGCAAAGCCCAACCCTCGTGCTCCACCGAGGATGCGCCCCTCAATACGTAATCGCTCCTTACCATCGGTATCGACGACCAGTTGCGGAACTCGGTCACGATAGGCGGGATCAATATACTCTGTCCAAAAGTCAGCCGGTTCTAACACATGAGCATCCGAATCTATGACATTATACGTCCGGCCCATAACCGTCCTCTTTTTTCTTTGATGTTATTCCCCTGTGTTTGCGTCGTACCACCCTCTCAGCCCGAGTGCAAGTTTCGCATTCCTCGTTAACCCAGAATATAGAGGTACGTATTGCGTGACCTATAAAATATCAGGTAGAGACAGTGAGTGTTGCTAATGTATCGTTGATATCCGTGAGCGAAAGGAGACAGCTGTATGTCCGATCATTTTTATCCAACCGACGGCACCAAATCGTTGAAGAAGCTGCGCGATCTCAAACCGGACGTGTTCAAAGCGTTTGTTGAGTTCGACAAAAAAGCCTTTGAAGATGGTGCACTGAATGTGAAAACCAAAGAACTCATTGCGATCGCGGTCGGACACGTCACGCAATGCCCTTACTGCATTGACGTTCACACCAAGAAGGCGATGGCGGCAGGAGCCACAGAGCAGGAAGTTGCGGAAAGTATTTTTGTCGCAATCGCATTGCGCGCTGGCGGTTCGTTCGCGCACAGTTCAGTTGCGATGCATGCACTGGAACACAAGTAGTTATTAGTTGTCAGTCCTCAGTTGACAGTCGGCGGGTGGAGAGTGTCACTCGCCTCTTCTAACTCTTTCAGCTTCTCTCACAGATACCTTCCAGGCTCGATTCCGCGCCCAGCGAGAAACTGAATCTTGTATTTCTCTCCGGACAGCCAAGACTGCCATCAGCAACCAAACCAACACTAGATCAGCAAGGATACGAAAAACTTCACTGCCGAAAGTTCCGTTTTCGTACCGGATGACCACGATAGCGAATGACCGGGTACCCACCCTTGTGCTTGGGCCGCTTGGTCTTTCGCAGCAGAGAGAAAAGCCCGAGATACACTGCCACAACCACCACAATAAGCGCGACATCTCTATTCTTTGTGTAGAGAAACCCGATACCCACACAGAGGCACAGAGTCACGAGAACATATGCTGCGCTCTTACCCCAAATAGGGCTCATCATTGTCAGACCTTTCGTTCGCGGTACACTTACGAAAGGCCTCGCAAAAAACACCGGCCAGGAGGACGAATTTTTGACTTGATTGTTCAGGAAAAACAGCATACCACATAGCCTACACGATTCTTCTTGTCTAATGAAAGCATTGAGGCGTATTGCCTTTCATATTTTTCCTGTCGCCCGGCTTGACACCTTTCCCTTGCACTGTCTAATGTTCCCGCAATTATTACCGTTTGCGACAGAATATTACTCATGCGTTATCGCCATACTCTGATTCCCACACTTCGTCACGATCCTGCCGAAGCAGAAGTGATTAGCCACAAACTCCTCGTGCGGGCGGGCCTGATTCGTCAGGTTGCGCGTGGCATTTACGATTTTCTTCCCCTAGGGCTCAAAGTCGTACGTAAAGTCGAGACCATTGTCCGCGAGGAAATGAATCGGGCCGGAGCACAAGAAATCCTCATGCCGTCGGTCTGCCCTGCCGAGTTGTGGCAAGAGAGTGGTCGCTGGGAGCACTATGGCAAGGAATTGTTGCGAATTAAAGACCGTCATGAGCGCGACTTCTGTTTCGGCCCGACACATGAAGAAGTTGTCACAGACATCGTGCGGCGTGAAATCCGCTCCTACCGTGACCTTCCTTTGAATCTGTACCAAATTCAGACTAAGTTTCGCGATGAAGTACGTCCCCGCTTCGGCCTCATGCGCGGGCGTGAGTTCATCATGAAAGATGCGTATTCTTTCCATACGGACTTCACAGATTGTCAGCGTGAATATCAAAACATGTATGATGCCTACTGCCGCATCTTTGATCGCTGCGGCCTGACGTACCGCCCAGTCGAAGCCGATACTGGAGCGATCGGCGGCACGATGTCGCATGAGTTTCAGGTGCTGGCCGACTCAGGAGAAGATGCCATCGTCAGTTGCGATAAATGCACCTACGCTGCCAACGTAGAAAAAGCAGAACTGCCAACAAGCCCGGAGTTCGGAGTTCGGCGTTCGGCGTCTGCGTCATTAAAGAAGGTGCATACACCTGATCAACGAACTATTGAGGAGGTCGCGAAATTTCTCGGCGAGTCACCAGGGCACTTCGTCAAAACCTTGATTTACGTGACAGATACCGGGGCCGTGATTGCTACTTTGGTTCGTGGAGATCACGAACTCAGTGAGCCAAAGCTCAAGACGTTCCTGGAGTGTCAATGGGTCGCGCTCGCTGATGAAGATACGGTTGTTCGTACAACTGGTGCTCCTATTGGCTTCGCAGGGCCTTTGGGCATTCAAGCAACGCTCGTGAGCGACAACGCGCTGCGTGGCGCTGTGGGAATGATCTGTGGAGCAAACGAACGAGATTATCATCAGACAGGGCTCGATATTGAACGTGACCTGACCAACGTGCGTTTCGCAGACCTACGACAAGCTCGGGTCGGTGACCGGTGTCCGCGTTGTGAGTCGGGCACGTTTACTACACACCGTGGAATTGAAGTGGGGCAAACCTTTTACCTCGGAACTAAGTACAGTAAAGCGTTGAACGCAACGTATCAGGACGCGCAAGGGCAGGACCACCCCATGGAAATGGGCTGTTATGGCATCGGCATTACTCGAACCGTCGCTGCGGCTATTGAGCAACATCACGACGCGGATGGCATTCAGTGGCCGGTGCCGCTTGCTCCGGCGTCCGTGCAGATCGTCCCAGTGAACTGGGGAGATGAACAGAGCCGCGCAACAGCAGAGCAGCTTTACTCCCAGTTACTCACTGCTGGTATAGATCCTTTGCTTGATGATCGCGACGAACGTCCAGGAGTCAAATTCAAAGATGCCGATTTACTCGGCACGCCATTGCGCGTTACCATTGGGCCTAAGTCGCTCGCTCGCGGCATGGTTGAATTGAAACGTCGCACAGAAAAGCAAGGGATCGAGGTCGGTCTGAATCAGATTGTTGAGACGATTGTATCGCTGAGCCGGAAAGGCAAATAATGGTACATCTCTCGTGGCCATTTCGGACCTCACGACAAGGTGAGATTCGGCAACGTTTGATCTTTGCTCTTGATGTAGCCTCAATGGCTGAGGTGAAAGAGTATGTGTCGCTCCTCAAGGACGAAGTGGGTCTCTTTAAGGTAGGGAAGCAACTCTTTCTTCACGGTGGGCCGCAAGTCGTCCGCTTTATTCAGAATAAAGGCGGTGAGGTATTCCTTGATCTCAAATTTCACGATATTCCCCGTACTGTCGCCCGCACCGGTGTCGAAGCAACACGGTTAGGTGTCCGCATGTTCGATCTGCACGCTTCAGGCAGCTTGGAAATGATGCATCAGACCTTAGTCGACGTGAACAAAGTGTGTAGAACCGAGAACCTCCGTCGTCCCAAGATTCTTGCGGTTACCGTCCTCACCAGCCTCAACAAAGAAGATCTTAAACGGACTGGTGTCATCACCGGAGTGGAGAACCAAGTGGTGCGCTTGGCCAAATTGGCGCAAGCAGCAGGCATGGATGGAGTTGTGGCCTCACCAATGGAGATCGCGCGTATTCGCCGCGAATGCAGCACCAATCTCCTGCTCATCGTCCCAGGAGTTCGCTCCCAAGGTGAGGCATGGGATGATCAGAAGCGTGTGCTTACCCCAGAAGACGCGATGCATATTGGTGCGGATTATCTAGTCGTCGGCAAACCGATCCGCGATGCCAAAGACCCACGTGAGGCCGCGCGACAAATTGTTCGCGAAATGGAGCAAGGGCTGGTATCGGCACGCGGCACCACGCGGCTCTTTCGGCGAGAGGCAAAACACTGACAAAATTTTCTTGACAGAGCGAGAGGAGCTCGCTAACAACTGACCCCAGGAGGCAAAGCAGGAATCATGGCTGAGAATCTTAAGTTTAGTGAAGACCATCTGTGGGTCCGCGTCTCAGGAAAACGCGCCCAGCTCGGTCTCTCTGAGTATCTGCAAGACGAGCTTGGAGAAATTATTGCGGTTGAACTACCGGACGTTGGAGACTTCCTTGAGCGCGGCGAGAGTTTCGGTGAGATCGAATCAGTAAAAACCGTCTCGGATCTGATTGCGCCACTCAGTGGCACGATTTCCGCAACCAACGCAGACTTGGAAGATCAACCTGCCCTCGTGAACGAAGATCCCTATCGCGAAGGGTGGTTGCTCGAAATTGAACTGAGTGACAAGTCTGAACTTGAGGACCTTATGGATCCAGACGAATACGAAGACTTTACCGAAGGCGGAGGCACCGATGAGGACGAATAGGTCTAGATCTCGCAATAGACAGAAGTTCGCTCTTTTTGGTGAGAGATGAGCTCCGGATGACGCCATTCGTGGCGTTGTCCCACTACGGTTCTGATGGTTCAGATGGAGCACGGAACAGATAAACGACCTCTCCTTTTTTCGCAAATTTCAATTCTTCACGGGCGACCTTTTCGAGATAGTCGTTGTCATTTTGCAATCGAGTAATGCGATCTCGTAGATCCTTGTTTTCTTGTAACAATGCCACCGCATCGGACTCGAGGGTGTGTTGTTCTTGCCGTAGTTTCCACAGATGCACAAATCCGTGTTCCCCAATGGCTGTGGAAAGCACTAAGAGCACATAGAGGACCAGCAGCGTCGGTAGCCACAATTTTTTGTAGGTACGCATAATTTCGTAGAAGGAGTATCTTACGCGCTCGCTCACGACAGCGCAACGAACTTCGTCTGCATCTGTGCAGAGAAAGGACAAGGAATGAAGATCAGAAAAGTGATCGCTCGGGAAGTCATCGACAGTCGAGGCAACCCCACCGTAGAGGTAGATGTTATCCTCACTAATGGTGCTGTAGGTCGTGCTGCGGCACCATCGGGAGCCTCGACCGGCGCACACGAAGCCTGGGAGTTGCGTGACCGCAGCAACAAACGCTACGGCGGCAAAGGCGTGCAAAAAGCCGTTGCTCACGTCAACAACATTATCGGCCCGCGCCTGGTGGGAAAAGAAGCGAGCGAACAAAAGAAACTCGATCACCTCCTTCTGGATCTCGATGGCACAGCGAATAAAAAACGCTTAGGTGCAAACGCGTTGATTGCCACGTCGCTGGCGATTGCCAAAGCTACGGCCGTGGGCGCCGCGACCCCGCTGTATCGCTCCTTGGGCGGGCGCAATGCCAACATACTGCCTGTTCCATTGTTAAACGTCTTGAATGGCGGAGCCCATGCAACCAATAATATCGACATCCAAGAATTCATGATTGTTCCGGTCGGCGCACGCTCTTTTCGCGAGGCGCTCCGCATCGGCGCCGAAGTGTTTGCTGTGTTGAAACGTATCCTCCAAGAGAAAGGACTGACAACAGCAGTTGGTGATGAAGGCGGGGTGGCGCCGGATTTACGTTCTAACGAAGAAGCACTCGATGTGTTGCTGGAAGCGATCACGCGCGCTGGGTATCAACCGGGCAAGCATGTCGCGCTTGCACTCGACGTCGCGTCAACCGAACTGTACGAGAAGGGCGCTTACGTTTTCCACAAATCTGGCGGACAGACGCGCAGCGCGGCTGAACTCGTTGCACTATACGAACAGTGGGCGCGGCAGTATCCCGTCGTGTCAATTGAAGATGGGCTGGCCGAGGATGATTGGGACGGATGGCAGCTCTTGACTAAGGAGTTGGGCAAACGGGTGCAATTGGTTGGTGACGATCTGTTTGTGACTAACCAGGCACGGCTCGCTCGCGGCATCGAAGAGCATGTCGCTAACGCCATCTTAGTGAAGGTCAATCAAATTGGCACCCTTAGCGAAACGCTTGATACTGTCGCGCTCGCGCAACAGCATGGCTACGCGCCGGTTATCTCGCATCGCTCTGGTGAGACGGAAGATACGACCATTGCTGACCTTGCGGTCGCGCTCAATGCTGGACAGATCAAGACTGGCAGTGTGTGTCGTGGTGAGCGCACAGCGAAATATAACCAGTTGTTACGCATTGAAGAAGAGTTAGGAACGCGCGCGCGGTATCTCGGCAAGAAAGCATTTGCAACGGAGTAGGAACGATTAAATTTTTTTCGTCAGGTGTCGATTTTTTATTGCGAGATGAATTGTGATCTGCTACAAAGATCGACGTATGGAGCTTCGCTTCACCAAAAATATCGTTACGAGGGGTTCCCACAACTCACTCAGAAAGATAGGAGGTCTCTATGGCAGCAGCAAAAAAGAAAGTCGTGAAGAAAGCCCCGGCAAAGAAGACCGCCTCTAAGGCGAAGAAAAAAGCGCCCGCAAAAAAGAAGTAAACGAAGAACCGAATATCCTTGAAGCGAAGCGTTCCTAAGAAAAAGGCCCTTGTTCAGGGCCTTTTTCTTTTTCTGCCTCTCTCGACCTCAATCGATACGAATACAGGCACCATACGGAATATCACTCCGAGAGCGGGCTACCCATAACTGAAAACGACAATTGAGTTGTTTGGCCGTTGTTTGGAATGCGCCGCCTGGGCGCGAGAACTCGGCGAGTATGAACCGATTGAGGACATCAGACGTCACGATTCCACCACTAAGAAAACGACACATCGTCTCTGGAGCTTTGCCGGCGATGGCAGCACGAAATTTTCCTATCGCTTCTGCGCGTTGATAGCGCCAGCCGCCAGTCTGGCCAGTGAAGTCGAGAAAAATCCATTGCGCTTCAGGCAGAGGTAATCGGCGCAATGGCGCACGTACCAAGGTCTGGTACGCAATCTGCTCAAATTGTGCGGTTTGGCGTTCGAGGTTACGAGATAGTGCCTGTTCCGAGAGCCCAGTCGCGGTTAGTCGCGAACCAACGGCGTGTGATGAATAGAGCAGCGGATTGTCATGCCCTAAGACTCGTCGACTCTTCTCTGCCATCGAGAGTTGCGCGAACGTTTCTTTTAGCCGGGAGAGTTCGGCTTCGTAACGCGTACGGTACTGAATAAAGGTCATCATCGCGGCGCACTGTAAAGGAGCGAGAGCAACAAGGCAAGTAAAGGTGCCGCCCCTACCTCAGTCCTCCCTCCTTTGTTACAATCCACTCAAACTTCGTGCAGGTATTCTGTTCGTCATGTTACAACTCAACAACTTATCATTATCGTTTGGTGGACAAGAGCTGTTTCGCAATCTCAACTGGCACGTGCGGAAAGGAGAGCGCATCGGTCTCGTTGGCCCTAACGGAGCCGGAAAGACGACACTCTTTCGTTTGATCATCGGCCAAGTCGAACCCGATGCTGGCAGCATTCAACGTGGGCGTGAAGCAACCATCGGTTATTTACCGCAAGAAGGTATTGTAGTTACTGGCCGGACACTGTTTGCCGAAGCTCGCTCTGCGCTTCCGCAGCTCAGCGAGATTCAGCACGAACTGACCCTGCTTCATGATGCGCTCGAACGTAATGACACTGACGGCGAGGAACATGAGGAGCTGCTCGCTCGTTATGGTGACTTGCAACATCGCTTCGAAGAACTCGGCGGCTTTCACGCCGATGCTGAAGTTGCCAAGGTGCTTACTGGGCTGGGTTTCCACGAGTCGCAATTTGCACAACCGACCGCAACCTTTAGCGGTGGGTGGCAGATGCGGCTTGCGCTCGCCAAACTCCTTTTGCAACAACCTGACATTTTGTTACTCGACGAACCAACCAATCATCTGGATCTTGATTCGTTGCTCTGGTTGGAATCCTATCTCCGCGCCTATGTCGGTAGTGTTATCATTATTTCCCATGACCGTGAGTTTCTCGATCGCCTCGTCACTCGCATCGCGTCGCTCTATCGTCAGACCATCACCGAATATGTCGGAAATTACTCAAGCTTTGAGCGACAGTTCGAGTTCACACTCGAAGCGCATCGTAAGGCATACGAAGAGCAGCAGGAAGAGATCGCGCGGATTCAGCGCTTTATCGACACCTTTCGCTACAACGCGCGCAAAGCCTCACAGGTACAGAGCCGCATCAAGCAACTCGATAAGCTCGAGCGCATCGAGCCGCCGCAAAGTGTTCCTAAGGGAGTACGGTTTCATTTTCCTCCGGCACCGCGTAGTGGGCGCATTGTGCTTGAGTTACAGAATGTCAGTAAACAGTACGATGCGCTCCAGGTCTTTCGTGATGTGAATCTCATTGTCGAACGTGGAGAACGGGTCGCGTTGGTAGGTGTCAACGGTGCCGGGAAGTCGACTCTTAGTCGCATTCTTGCCGGGGTCGAAGACGTGACGACCGGCGAGCGTCGGCTTGGGCACCAGGTTGTGTTGGATTACTATGCGCAACAACAAGCCGACCGACTTACGAGTGACAGTAACGTGTACGACGAGATCGCTAAGGGTGCATCACTGGCAATGACGCCAGAGCTACGCACGTTGTTAGGTGCATTCCTCTTTTCTGGAGATGCGGTCAACAAGAAAGTTGTGGTCCTTAGTGGTGGCGAAAAAAGTCGTCTGGCGTTAGCCAAGATGTTGCTGCAACCATCGAACTTCTTGATTCTCGACGAGCCGACAAACCATCTCGATATACGGACCAAGGACGTACTGCGCGAGGCGTTGTTGCAGTTCAGTGGGACGTTCCTGATCGTCTCCCATGACCGTTACTTTTTAACTGGCCTAGTCAATAAAGTGATCGAAATGCAACATGGCCAGCTCGTGGTGTATCCTGGCACCTTTGAGGAGTTTTTGCACTGGAAAGAAAAACAGACCCACACCGGCGCGCCGGAATCCCAACCTCTTTTTCCCCAAGCCTCGAGCCTCAAGTCTCAAGCCTCGCTTGCGCAATCTGCAATCCGCCTGCCTCCTCCGTTGGGGGGCAATCCGCAATCTGAAGTGGCTGGGACACTCGCTGTTATTCAAGAGGCCAAGCGCGGCAAACTTTCTTATGAACAACAGAAAGCTGCGCGCGCAGAGCAACAAAAGCGTGAACGACGGCTCACGGAGATTGAAAAGAAAGTAGCAAC